>ERZ1292623.1092-Hain-H51-01um-R1-1092-length-26956-cov-18_pt1 | contig 26956 bp, 28 predicted proteins | sample MGYA00564398_ERZ1292623 | MGnify/ENA primary metagenome ERZ1292623 (study PRJEB36523, sample SAMEA6512633) | groundwater metagenome | collected 2019-01-07 | study: AquaDiva: Metagenomics assemblies of 32 groundwater samples | reverse complement strand
CGTCAGTTGACGGATGGAAGCAATGAAAATTGTAGTGGTAAGCATAACCAGAAGGCTGCAGGTTCAAATCCTGCCCCCGCAACAAGAATCAAAAAGTCTGTCATTTCGGCAGATTTTTTGTTGTTTGATATTTGATAGAAAATTGGTATGATGTTTTAATTATGGCGGAAATATTAATTGATATGCTTGAAGAGAAAATGCTGATAGCCGAGCTCCAAAAAAGAACGGATGCGGACGGTTTGCGTATGAAAAGATTCATGGATATGCCGGATCTTTCGCGGACAAGCGGGAATCCGATTGCCGAAATCGTGAGCCGGATACTCAAAAGCCCGTATTTCAAGGATTTGGATGTAATCAAGACTCCCGAAATCGTGCCGGCGAGCATAAGCTTCGATTTGTTCGATTTTCCTGTCGATCATCCGGCCCGAAGCCGCTCGGACACGTATTATGTGGATGATAGGAATATTTTGCGCACTCACACCACGATTATGTGGTACTACTATCTTTTGGACGAGGATATAAAAAAACGAATTGCGAAAAACGAGCCGGTGGGCGCTTTCAGCTTTGGCAAAGTTTATCGCCGGGATGAAATCGACCGGAATCATATGAACGTTTTCCACCAAATCGACGGCTGGTATCTGGCGCCCAAATCTTTAAAAACGATAGGGATAAAAGAATTGGAGGAAGCTCTGGGCAATATCGCAATCGCGGTATTCGGGCCGAACGTCAAATATCGCCTGAACAAAGACACCTTCCCTTACACAGAACCGTCTTTGGAAATGGAGGTTGAAATAGAAGGCAAATGGGTGGAGGTGGTCGGCTGCGGCGTGGTAAAGGGCAGCGTGCTCGAAAAGCTCGGGGTTGATTCGTCCAATTATACCGGCTGGGCTTTCGGCTTTGGTTTGGAACGCCTGGCGATAGTGAGTATGAGTTTGCCAGATATACGCCTCTTATGGTCGGAAGACCCCCGCATAACGAAACAGCTCCAACTCGGCAAGAAATTCACGGAGGTCAGCAAGTATCCGCCCATTACGAGGGATATCTCATTTGTCGTAAACAGCGGCTTCGTTCCCAACGATTATTTTGATCTCATTCGCGACATCGGCGGCGATTTGGTGGAGCAGGTTTCGCTTTTGGACAAATATGAGAACGCGGCTAAATTTGGCGCGGGGAAGATGAGCTATACCTACCGCATTGTTTATCGTTCCAACGAGCGCACGCTGACTCTGGAAGAAATTACACCCATTCAGAACAAGATTATTGAAGAAACGAAAAAGCAGTTCAAGGCAGAAGTCCGCTGATTATTCCCAGTGGATCTGTTTTTGGAATTCAGTCATCTTCCGGGCAAGCCCCGGATTTTTCTTTAGCGCCGGATCTGCTTTGATTATCCTAACCGCCGCTTCCCGGGATTCCTTAACCATCTCCGGATTTTGGATGGCAATCATCGCCAGATCCGGCATGCCGGATTGGGTCTGACCGAAGAACTCGCCGGGGCCCCGTGTTTTTAGGTCTTTTTCAGCCAATTCAAAGCCGTTCTTAGCCTCAACAATAGATTTCATTCTTTGTTTGGTGGTTCTGGACGATGAATCGGTGAAGAGAAAGCAGTAGGATTGGTGCTCGCTCCGGCCGACCCGGCCGCGGAACTGGTAAAGCTGGGCCAGGCCGAAACGGTCGGCGCCCTCAATCATCATGACGGTCGCGTTCGGCGCATCCACGCCGACCTCGACGACGGATGTCGTTACCAAAATATCGCCGCGTTTTTCTAAAAAATCCCGCATTACCTTTTCTTTTTCTGTCGCTTTCATCTTGCCGTGGAGCATCAGAATCTTGAGATCAGGGAAAACCTTCTTCGATAATTTTTCGTACTCCTCTTTTACGGATTTCAACTCTAGTTTTTGCCACTCCAATCTCGTGATCGGAGCTTCAATCTTTTCATTCGGCTCGATGCGCGGGCAAACAACGAAAACCTGTCGTCCTTTTTTGATCTCCCCGCGAATAAATTGGTAGGTCGCCGTTCTTTCTTTTGGATCAACCGATTTGGTGACGATGGGCTTCCGATCTTTCGGCATCTCGGTGATTATGGAGAGATCAAGGTCGCCGAAGATGGTCAAGGAAAGAGTGCGGGGAATGGGGGTGGCGGACATTGAGAGAAAATGGGGTGTTAACGCCCCATTCCTATTCAGGAGCTCCGCTCTTTGGTTTACGCCGAAACGGTGCTGTTCGTCCACGATAACGAGTGCCAGCGATTTGAAATCCAGCCCCTTTTGGATAAGCGCGTGCGTCCCGACGATTATTTTTATTTTCCCGCTTCGAACTTCTTCCTCGGCCTGTTTTTTCTTGAGCTCGGCCGCGAGGCCGTGGCCGTAAAAGACTTCCCGTTTGCTTGCGGTTATGAGCGCCACGTCGCCGTCGAATTCCGGAAAAAATCTGATGAAGGTATTGAAATGCTGGCGGGCGAGTATTTCGGTGGGCGCCATAAGTGCCGTTTGATAGTTTTGATGAGCGGCATTCAGAGCGGCAATCGCGGCTATCACCGTCTTTCCCGAGCCGACGTCTCCTTGAAGCAAGCGGTTCATCGGTTGGCCTTTCGCCGTATCTTGAACGATTTCCCAAAGAGATTTTTTCTGCGAAAGGGTTAGGGTAAAAGGAAGATGATTCAGGATATCTTTGATAAAAAGAATATCAGTCGCCACGCTGGGCGCTTTTTTCCGAGCAAGCGCACTCTTCTGTTTCAGGTTGTAAATCTGGAGTAGGAATAAGTCCTCGAAAGCAAAGCGTTTTTTCGCCTCAAACGCGTCTTCCAATTTTTCGGGAAAATGGATTTGGCTGAAGGCGCGGTTTATTCCGATTAAATCCCATTTTTTTAAAATATCTTTCGGCAAGGGGTCGGGAATTTCTTCCAGGTTTTCCAGTAGGGGTTTTATGAGATAACGGATGCCTTTGGAAGTGAGGCCGCGGGTTTCGGGATAAATGCCGACAATCCTCGCCGTGTGCTTTGTGTCCATTCGGTCATTGGTTATCACTTCGTAAGTGGGGCTTGAAAGATGGATATCTCCGTCCTTGCTTTTCGACACTTTGCCCGAGAAATTCGCCAGACGCCCCGGCTGAAGAGTATTTTTGATATAGGGTTGATTGAACCAGACGGCTTTAATGGAACCGGTATCGTCGGTAATAAGGCATTCGGTGATGTGGAGATTCCGGCGATGCCAGGCGCGGCGACCCTCGATTTCTTCCACTTGCCCCCGGATGGTCGCTTCCTGATTGGGGATTAAATCGGCGATATTGTAGATTTGCGAAAAATCTTCGTAGCGAGCGGGAAAATGGGATAGAAGTTCGCCCGCCGTCGAAATGCCCATCCTCTTCAGTTTCGCGATGAAATTCTGGCCGATGCCGTTCACTTCGGCGAGAGGCGTGTGAAGGTCTAACATTGCCGCATATTATACCCGATTTTTGGTATTTTCCCCATCTTTAGCGCGGCTTTGTTATCATTGTTATATGAAGAAGTTTCCCATTTCGCTGAAAAAAGAATTCTCCGTTTTTAAAAAGCTGGATACTCCCGGAAAGATTCAGGATTTTTTGAATAAAATCCGAATTAACTTCGAGGTGGGGAAGCGGACATGCCGGTCGCCGCTCCAGGTTCTGAAGAATAAAGAAGCTCATTGTATGGAGGGAGCGCTCTTGGCGGCGGCCGTCTTGTGGCACAACGGCGAACCACCTATTCTTTTGAATTTAAGGACTACGGATGACGATTACGGCCACGTTCTCGCGATCTTTAAACGCAGAGGTCGTTGGGGCGCGTTAACCAAGACCAATCACGCCGTTTTGCGATATCGGGACCCGGTCTATGTTTCCATCCGGGAACTCGCGATGTCCTACTTCAACGAATATTTCTTGGACAGCGGCAAGAAGACCATGCGGAGCTACTCCGCCCCGTTCGGTTTGTCCAAATACGGGAGCGATTGGCTAGTTTCAAAAAAGAACTTATGGAAGCTCTTTGATGGCTTTATGGCCTCAAAACATTTCAGTGTCTTGGATAAGAAAACAATTCGGGATCTCCGTCCGGCGGATAAGATAGAAATAAAAGCGGGGAAGATTACGGAGTGGAAGAAACCTCGCGGCTGATTGTGCCCCCACCAGGATTCGAACCTGGGACCATTCGCTTAAGAGGCGGCTGCTCTACCAACTGAGCTATGAGGGCTATAAATTTGCAGGAGGACGCTGATTCTCAGTCAGCCTCATCCATTTATTTTGTTTTAATTCTACTTTCGGTTTCATGTCTTGTAAAGACGCTTTTATCCATCCAAAAATCCTGTGTCTCATATCTGTTCTTTTGCTAACGCGTATTTTTATAGTTCCACTATTGAATTGTCTTCTTGTAAATACCCCAAGACCATTTCTTGCTTTGCGGACGGAAAGATTTGATGTTTTCGGTAACTTCATTGTTTTGCCCGCACTGAGATTTTCGAAGTGTGCCCTCACTAGGAATTGAACCTAGAGTTTCAGGTTCGAAGCCTGATGTGATATCCATTTCACTATGAGGGCGATTCAGTAATGATTGTATCCCGGCTTTAAAAAAATATAAACCGCCCATTGGGAAAATCTTTCAAGGTCGCTTAGAATGGATGTATGGAGCTGAAGATACCCAAGGAAGCAAAAACCATCGCCAAAGAGCTCGAAAAAAACGGCCACCAGGCCTATCTGGTGGGCGGCTGTGTGCGCGACTTGTTTTTGAAGCGGGAGCCCAAAGATTGGGACATCGCAACGGATGCGACGCCAATAGAAGTGCAGAAAATCTTCTCCGACAGCGTTTATGAGAACAGTTTTGGCACAGTAGGCGTAAAAACCGATTCCAAGGATGAGAAGCTGAAAATCGTGGAGGTGACCACCTTCCGGCTGGAAGGGAAGTATAGCGATAAGCGGCATCCCGACGAAGTGAAGTTCGCAAAAACCATCGAGGAGGATTTGGGCCGGCGCGACTTTACCGTTAACGCGATGGCGCTCGGCGTGGAAGAGAAGAATATTATTGATCCTTACGGCGGCCAGAAAGATTTGAAGGATAAAATTGTGAAGACTGTGGGCAATCCCGACAAGCGCTTCGAAGAAGACGCCTTGCGTTTGATGCGCGTGGTGAGATTTTCCGTCGAGCTCGGTTTCGGCATAGATGAAGCGACGCTCAAAGCCGTGAAAAATCAGAGCGGCCTGCTCCAGATGATTGCAAAGGAGCGCATTCAAGATGAGCTCGCCAAAATAATTATGGCGCCCCGAGCGGCCGAAGGGATAATCCTTCTGGAGGATACCGGCCTTTTGAAGCATATTATGCCGGAGCTTCGGGAGGGAATCGGTTGCGGGCAGAATAAGCACCATATCTATACGGTTTTCGACCATAACGTGCGGGCCTTGAACTACACCGCCGAAAAAAACTATTCGTTTATCGTTCGGCTTGCTTCGCTCTTGCACGACGTGGGAAAACCTCGGACCAAGGGCGGCGACGGTCCTGATTCCACTTTTTACAACCATGAAGTGGTCGGCGCGCGGATGGCGGTAAAGATTCTGGATAATCTCCGCTTCTCGAAGGAGACCGTGGATAAAGTGAGCCACCTGGTCCGCAATCATCTTTTTTACTACAACGTCGGCGAAGTGACGGCCGCGGGCGTTCGGCGCTTCCTTTCGCGAGTGGGGCCGGAAAATATCGATGACCTTTTGAAAGTGCGGGAAGCGGACCGCATCGGTTCGGGCGTCCCGAAGGCTTTTCCGTACAAACTCCGCCATCTCCTTTTTATGATAGAAAAAGTGAAACACGATCCAATCCATCCCAAATTGCTCAAAGTGCGGGGAGATGATGTTATGAAAATATTGAAAATCGAGCCGTGCCCCAAGATCGGCAAGATTCTTGGCATTCTTCTCGAAGAGGTGCTCGATGAGCCGAAGAAGAACGACAAGGAATATCTAAAAACGCGCGTGGAAGATTTAGGCAGTCTTTCGGATAAGGTGCTCGATGAAATGGCGAAAAAAGCCAAAGAAACCAAAGAAGAGTTCGAGTCCGGAGTTGAAGAGAAGATGAAGAGCAAGTATTATGTGAAGTAATATGAAAATCATCAAATTTTTCGACAAGCTTGAAGATAAGGTCCGGGGTTTCTTGAGTCATCACCCCATTTTTTACGGCGTGATAGGGGGAATAGGAACCGTGCTTGTCTGGCGGGGCATATGGCACACAGCCGATTTTCTTTCCGCCTACTATATCCGCGGCGGCTCGGAGGCCGTTCTCGGCACGATTGATTACCCGTTTTTTCTCGATGGCTTCGTTTCGCTCATCGTAGGTCTCGTAATTCTTCTTATGACCGGGCTCTTCGTCGCGAGTTTCATCGGCGATCATATAATCATTTCCGGCATCAAGCACGAGAAGAAGGTAGCCGAGAAAACAGAGGAAGAGGTGACGGAAGAAGCGGGCTCTCTTTCTTTGATTCATAAGGAACTCCATAAGATATCCGACAGGCTGGAAACGATTGAAAAGAAAGTAAGCAAGGAGTAGCATAAGGAAACTTCGGGATGGAGTATGTCGGTAGTACGCACGCTTCGGGTGCGTGTAGACCGGGTTCAATTCCCGGCATCCCGACAAAATATTGGAGCCGGGATTTCCCCTGTTCCTTATGGGCCTGTAGTAAAGTGGTATTACGCGGCATTCGCATTGCCGAGTCGGGGGTTCGATTCCCCCCAGGTCCACCAAACGAAAACCCCGACCCCCGCTCAAGACACCTTCCGATATTTTTATAGCTTCAATAGGGCTTTTTTGCTATAATAACTTCACGTATCAAATAAAGGTCGGTATTTAAATTAAATCTAAATTATGTTCATTCAAGATTGGGCTTCGGTCGTAGTGGGTTCTATGCAGAATCTTTGGTTCGGTTTCATCAGCACTCTCGCGAGCATAGTAGGCGCTTTAGTCATCCTTATTATCGGATTGATTGTGGCGGCTGGTATTGGAGCGCTCGTGGAGAAACTAGTCAACTTTATCAAATTGGACAAGTTGCTCGTGAGTCTCGGACTTCAGGAGTATTTTGAACGCGCCAATATGACCGTAAATAGCGGAAAATTCTTTCGGAAACTGGTTTATTGGTTCCTAGTCGTCGTTTTCGCATTGGCGGCAACCGACATTCTGGGTTTCTACTCGCTTTCCGGTTTTTTGAGAGATATTCTGATATATATTCCGAATGTAATCGTGGCGGTATTGATTATGCTCGCCGCTTTCGTAATCGGCCATTTCTTGCGCAACGTGGTGCGCGCTTCGGTAAAAAGCGCTCATTTGCATGGCGCCGGGTTTTTAGCTTCGCTTACGTGGTGGGCAGTCATAATCTTTGGTTTGCTCGCGGCTTTCTCCCAGTTGGGAATCGCTGTGGCGGTGGTGAATGCTTTGATAACGGGTTTGATCGCGATGCTCGCTTTGGCTTTTGGCTTGGCCTTCGGCTTGGGCGGCAAGGATTACGCGGCATCCCTTATCGGCAAATTGCGGGAGCATACCGAGCACTAATTTCTTCTTTTGGAGGAAAAATATCCGGCCCCGCAAAGGGCTGGATTTTTTTTAGGGGGTTTGGTATCTTTAGGAAGTTATGAAATTCGCAGTCATTCAAACCGGAGGCAAGCAATATAAGGTGAAAGAAGGCGATAAAATCAGGGTTGAAAAACTGGTCGGGGAGGCTGGCGACGCTTTGAAATTCGGCGAAGTTCTTTTGAAGGCGGAGGGCGATAAAATTGAAATCGGCGCGCCTTATGTAAAAGGAGCGGCGATTGAGACGGAAATTTTAGGCCAGGTCCGCGACGACAAGAAGATAATCTTCCGTTATCATTCCAAAACTAGGTACCGTAAATTCAAGACGCACCGCCAGCCTTTTACCGAGCTGAAAATAAAAGAAATTAAATAAAAATCCCCAATTCGGGGAGTTTTTATTATTCTCTATGCTCAAACGAGCTTTCGAGCGTACTTTCGTCGGCGAACTCTATCTCTCCGCCGGTCGGGAGTCCGCGGCTCAAGCGGGTAATCTTGCCGGCTAATTCTCTGAATTCCCGCTTTATCATATCGGCGGTGAAATCCCCGATGGCACTGGGATTAAGGGCGATAATCAACTCTTTTATGATACCACCCTCGCTTTTTATCCGTGATTTCAAATGTTCCAGTCTTAGTTTTTGGGCGATCTCGAGCACGCCCTTTTCGGCCAGTTTTCCCAAAATGAAGTAGTGGCCGGTATAGGCGCCGAGCTTTTCGAGCGAAAGCAGATCCGTTTCTTTCTCGATAATCGCGATTATTTCCTTATCCCGCTTGGGGTCGCCGCAAATCCGACAAACTTTCAATTCATTCTCTTTGAGAAAAAAGCACCGTTCGCATCGGCCCAAATCCTTCAGTCCCTTAAGCGACATTTCCAATTCGTGGAGCGTCGCTTTGGGAAGGGAAGTGAGATAGAAAGCAAGCCGGGTGGCCTGGCGCGGCCCCAGAGCGGGCAGTTGGGAAAAGGCATCGATGAATTTCTTTATCGGTTTCGGAATCATTGCTCGATGGAATGCCGGTTGTCGAGATTTTTGAATCCGACTTTTTCCGGGTCGAACATAAGTTTTATGCTTCCGACCGGGCCGTTCCGGTGCTTGGCGATAATTATCTCGGTGATATTTTTGTCGCTTTCGGGAGTGTCCAAGCGGTCGCGGTCTTTGCGATATATAAGGAGCACAACATCGGCGTCCTGTTCCAAACTGCCGGATTCCCGCAAGTCGGAGAGGCGGGGAATTTTCACCTCCCGTTTTTCGACGTCGCGCGAAAGCTGGGAGACGGCGAGAACGGGAACATTCAATTCTCGGGCGAGCGCTTTCAGTCCCCGGGAAATTTCGGTTACCTGCTGAACGATATTGTCGGAAGAAGTTCTCGGCTGAATGAGTTGGAGATAGTCGATGATAATAAGGTCGATGCCATGCTCGATTTGGAGTCGGCGAGCCATGGAGCGCATTTGAAGGAGGGTAGGGGAAGCGGTGTCATCGATGAAAATCCTCGATTTGGAGAGTTCATCGAGGGCCTGCTGGACCAGCGAGAATTCCATTTCGTCGTTCAATCGGCCGGTTCGAAGCCGCCAGAGGGGAATCTGGGCCTGGCCGGAAATGAGCCGATCGATTATCTGTTCGCGGGACATTTCAATCGAGAATATTGCCACGGATTTTTTGCTAACCGTGGCGGCCTGCCTCGCAATATCCAATACAAGCGAGGTTTTTCCGTAAGAAGGCCGGGCGCCCAAGATAATAAGGTCGGAGGGTTGGAGCCCGGAGAGCATATTGTCCAATTCGGTGAATTGGGTGGCGACGCCGCGGAGCGTGCCCTTCTCGCCCTGATGAAGTTTCTCCAGGCGCTCATAGGCGGCGGGCAATTCGTCTTTCAATTGGACGAATTTTTGCGGACGCGAGCGCTGGGAGATGCTGAATATTTTTTGCTCGACGGATTCGAGAAGGTCTTCGAAATTCCTCTCGTCGAAGGTCCTTTCATTTATTTCAAAGGCGGCCTGGATGAGGTCGCGGCGCACCCGCTGTTCCTTTACAATATTGGCATAGTGGCTCACGTGGGCCGAGGTCGGCGTAGACGAAACAAGTTCCGTCAGGTATTCCACGCCGCCGATCGAAGCGAGTTCTTTCTTTTCCTTGAGAATATGGGAGACCGTCAGAATATCAATCGGTTCCCCTTTACTGAAGAGTTCCAGAACGGCTTCGTAGACCCGCTGATTTTTCGTTTCGTAGAAATCCGAAGGTGCGATGGAGTCGGCGACTTGGATTACCGCGTTCTTGTCCAAAAGGAGCGCGCCCAAAACGGAGCGTTCGGATTCCAAATCCTGCGGCGGGAGCTTCAGTTCCGAATATTTTTTTACAGATTTTCTTTCAGGCATAATTGGTTAAATTACTCTTTGTATATAAACGGTCCTTCGGGCGTATCGTCTACTTCATATCCTAGCACGCGGATTTTCTCCCTCAAGGCGTCGGATTGGACAAACTGTTTACGGCCTCTGTATAACTCGCGTTCTTCGGCCAGTTTTCTTGCATTTTGGGGTATCTTTCCGGTTTTGAATCCGATACCGAGAGTTTTGAAGCTGTTTTCCAAAAATCGTTTGATTTCTGAGGCATCCTTCGGCGCTAATTTCCAAATCCGTTCCTGGAAAATGCCCGCGAGACCGAGAAGGGAAGCGAGCGCCAGAGGAGTGTTAAAATCGTCATTCATTGCTTTTCCAAATTCATCGGAGGCTTTTAGAATCGATTCAGCGGTATTTAATTCCGCCGCATTCTTTTTTACCGTCTTCATCGTGGCGGCGCGCGCAAGTTTTTCGATGAATATTCCCGTTCGATTATAAATCGTTTTTATCTGATCCGCTGATTCGGGCGAGTAGTCCACCGGCGTCCGGTAATGCGCGGAGAGGAAGAACCAGCGGAGAATATCCGGCGAATATTTTTGAAGCGCGTCCCGGATGGTGATGAAGTTCCCTAGGCTCTTGGACATTTTCTTTCCGTTTGTCGTGAGGTGGCCGGCGTGCATCCAAATCTTCACGAACGGCTTTTTGCCCGAGGCCGATTCCTGCTGGGCGATCTCCGCTTCGTGATGGGGAAATTTTATGTCTATGCCCCCGCCGTGAATATCATATTGCGGGCCGAAGTAGCGTTCTGATATCGCCGTATCCTCGATATGCCAGCCGGGCCGGCCCCAGCCGAGCTCGGTGCGCCAGACCGGTTCGCCGTCGCGGGTGATGATGAATCTGCGGAATTTATTGAGAAAAGTATTCGGAATAATTGTCTTTGGAAATTTCCAGAGCGCGAAGTCCGCCTTATTCCGTTTTTTCACGCTTTCGTCTATTCGCGATATCGAATCTTCGGCCTGGGCTGCGGTGCGGCCGGAAAGTTTACCGTATTCCGGAAATTTCGCCACGTCGAAATAGATGCCGTCGTCCGCAATTTCGTAGGCAAAGCCTTTTTTCAGAAGCGTTTTCACCTGTTTTACGATATCGGGAATGAAATCGGTCGCCGGAGCGTATTTATCCACCGAATCGATGCCGAGTGCTTTCATATCCTTCAGATGGGCACTATAGAAGAAATCGGCGAGCTTTATGGGATTATTGTTTTCTTCTTTTGCCCGAGCGATAATTCTATCATCCACATTCGTGATATTCTGGAGGTAGAAGACCGGCAGATTGGCATGCCGGAGCCAACGGACGAAGGTATCGAAGACGATATAGGTGCGGGCGTGGCCGATATGGGAGTAGTCGTAGACCGTCGGTCCGCAGACGAAAAGATGAAGCGGCTGGCCTTCGGTCTTTATAATTTCATCTTTTTTTCTCGTTAGAGTGTTGAAAATTTTCATCGATTCTATATAGATTAAAGCTTTTGAATAAGGTTATCAAACCTCTGTACATTTCGTCACCTAGTTAATTTATGGTGCTATAGTTGACTATAGCACCTAGTCGAAATGTGATATAATTTTAATGAAAACACATGGCTAACGTGATTAAAAAACATCTCAATAAGGAACTAAGCAGTAAAGCTTGGAAAAACTTCGTTGATGTCGTGAAGCAGTCGGGTTCGGAAGAGTCCCTAGTCTTGAATCTGAAGAAATTTTTCACGGCAAAGGAATTGGCTATATTGGAAAAACGGTTGGCAATACCCATCCTTCTTAAGCAAGGATTGAGTTATCGGTCTATTGGAGAAATTATTGATGTGGGTCCGAACACCATCAGTTTCGTAAAAAGTAATTTGACCAAAAAACCGGTCGTTCGTAGAAAAAACAGCTTAATACAATCTGATAAAACAAAGAATAAAAGCAGTCATTCTGGCATATTCGCACTTTCCGGACAGGCTAGTCGGATTCGGGCGGCGGTCAATAGGTCTAAATAAATGGTGCTATAGTTGACGATAGCACCTAGTGTTGTGTTGACGGGTATAGGCTTGCGGGTGTAGTAATTAAGTGCCGAGGGGAAAATCTCCAAGGCGCAATTTTAAAAAATTCGGGAATGCCCGCGGGTATTTTCCGAAGCCGTTCCTTGCGAGGAAGGGTAATACTGGCTGCGGCCGGAAAGAAAGGATGGTTTGTATGGAATCTTTCGTTGATAACCTTATTTTTAGTGGCCATTTTGAGGCTTATAAGACCTTGAAAGATCTCGATCCTCTCCAGCGTGTCGATTTGATATGCAAATGGTTTGATCTTGCTTGTGAGAAGAATAATGACGAAAAAGGCCAGTTGTTTCTCGATTGGCTTATTCAAGCATGGGTTGATTCAGATGAAAATCGAAGTTATTTGTCGCTGGAAAGTTGCAGAGCGAAAGCCGTCCAGAAGATGTATTTTAGAATTCCGGTTAGTAATGGCGTATCTTTTTGGATGCCTAAGACCAAAGAAAAAGCTCTTTTGAGCATATCCACTTGTTATCATTCGACAAAAAATGAAGAAGAGGCCGATGAACTTTTCGATTTTCTCTGTTCTTTAAAGCCAAGTTATGATAGAGAAGAGGTCAAAATGCATTTGGATATATTCAGGAATGCGACGGAAATAACCTATCTTAAATCCAATTGTCCTTCGGAGAACCGACTGCTTAGGCATTTTCTGAGAATCGGTTTGGATTATACCGGTCCCAATCTACCACATTATAAATTCGATAATCATTATGATTATCTGGTTAATGTGGGGGAAATATTCCTCCATGCCTGGATTAAATCCAAAGAATGCAAAGATACTTCCCAAATTCTTCGTGTCATCGCGCCGCTTATGGAATATTCGACGAAAGGAGTTTTTATTGAACTGAAAAAATGCGTGGATGTGATTCTGGATGCCGAGAAAACCTGTGGTTTTGGTTTTGAATATGAAATTCAGGTAGATTGGCAAATACCTCTAAAATAAAAAGTTCTAAAAACCCCATCAATAATCGATGGGGTCTGTTTTTTCTAAAACCACTTCTTCCTCCTGAAAATCATCAGAATCCAGACCATTACCATAAAGATGAGTGCGAAGATGAGCCAGAATTCCAGCGGGTTTGCAAAGAGCGTGGGGGCGATTTCCGGTTGAAGCGTAATCGTGGCGAAAAGAAGAAGGGGAAAGCTCAAAAAGCCGAGAATGGAAAAGCGCCGGACAATGTTTGAGGTGTTAAATTGGAAGATTTCCGAGATCGTTTCGCTGTATGAGATGATGGTGGCGCGGAGATTTTCCAGAAGATAGTGTGTCTTCAAAAAATCGCCCAGCAGGTCCGAAAAATAAACTTTCATACTTTGGCCCCAGAAGCCGGTGCCCACATGGATTAAAGATTCCAAGGTGGTTTTTTGGGCGGCGGCGATTATGCCGAATTCTAATAAGTCTCTTTTGATGTGCGATATCTCTTCCAGAAGTTCCTGGTCGGGATGCTTAAAGAGTTCTTTTCCGACATTTTTCACCTTTTCTTCCACGTGGCGCAACTGCCGCAAAGAAAAAACATTCGCCTCCTGAAGGATGTAATAAATGAGCTGAGCCGGGTTTTGGATATTCTTTTTGAGTTCGGCGCTTTTCTCGAGTTTTTTTGCAAATTCGAGGAGCGGCTCTATTTTTTCGTAGCTTACCGTAATGAGCAGATCTTTGGTCGCGATGAAATCAAGCTCAACTCGGCGGGAGGCGCGCTCTTTCGGATTATAAACGGGCAAATGATAGACAGCGAAGACATAGCCGTCGTAATTTTCCACCTTACTCCGGTCGGATGGGCGATAGATCTCCTCCTGAATAATGGGGTGAATTTTGAAAAGACCATCCAGACTTTTTACTTCCTTTTCGGAGGGAGAGAGGAGGCGAATCCATTCAATTTTATTTATTTTCGTTTTCTCGGTCATTTTTATTACCTGGCTTATCTACTGAAGTTTAGTATAACATCGTCCACTCTCGGCGTCTGGGTTTGAAGCAAATCACTTTGGAGCTGGGCCTTATAGCGGTAATATCGGTAATTATTGAATTGGCTGGAGTTCACGCAAATCGGCGTGTCGGCCGAAGCGCAGCCCAGACCGCCGTTAGGGCTTTGAGAGCAGGAGGCGCCATAGTAACTGCTTGCATCTCCGGAGGGCCCTAAATAATTCCATGGACCGCTCGTATCGTTCGAGGCCGCAATCTGGAAATTGGTGCAAGTGCTGGCCGGAGCGCTTCCGTTCCAAATAAAACTTTTGAGGATGGTGCCTTGGGGATCCTGGGTATCGAAGATGGAAGATTCAAGATAGCCGAAAGTGCTCGTGGCCCGCCACAAGGTATTCATTTTAAAATTATTCACTCCGCAACTGGTATTATTTGCGCAATTGAAACTGATCCAGCCATTGATATCGTTCCAGGCATAACCGGAAAAATCGCCGGTGTTTTGGTTTATTAACACCTTATAATTGGAACTAGCGCAATCATTCGAGCCACTATGAGAGCTCTGGTCGCAATTAAAACTGATCCAGCCGGCGGTATCATTCCAGCCGTAGCCGGTAAGTTCACCGCTTGCATCGCCTGCGTCGCATGTACCGTCAAGATTTGTTGAATCTTTTGGGCCCGGTCCGTTGCAAACTCCGTAATTGGAACTGCCGCAGATATTTCCGCTTCTGGTCGTCGCGCAATCAAGCGATATGTCTCCAACAGAAGAACTGGCATAGCCCTCGAGTCGGGTACCTTTTACCTGCACGATTCCGGTACTGTAGAAATCCATCCAGCCGATTATATCGTCCCAGGCAACGGAACTCGTCGCGGAAGAATTTATGTTAGTGCCGGCGGCCCGGCTTTTCGAAGAACTTAAACCGAGAACGAGCGCGAGCGCAATAATCGCGGTTACAAAAATCCAAAAGATTATTTTCACCATTCTCATCCTATAAATTATAACAGAAGGGCGGATATGCCAGGTACTACAAAAAGAGATAAAGACGATTTACATACAATTTTTAGTATTGTAATACCGGGTATGATATAATCTATTACATATATAAAGGTCGTTTTTATTTTTATCCATAATCAATCAATGCGAAACGTGAATAAAGTAATTTTAATCGTTCTCGTCGTTTTGGTTCTCGCGCTCGGAGGAGTGTTGGCTTGGCAGACTTGGTTCAGCAGCCCCTCCTATTACGCCGTTTACCTCAAGACGGGAGATTTGTACTTTGGCCAATTGAGCCGCTTTCCGTCCTTCAGCTTGAGCCATGTTTACCTTTTGCAGGTGAATGCCCAGGATAAGGAGAATCCCGTGAATGTCCAGAAATTCTCCAATGTCTTTTGGGGTCCGGAAGATTCCATGAAAATCAACCGCGACGAAGTGGCTTGGTACACGAAACTGAAGAGCGACAGCCAGTTGATCAAATTGATCCAAACGAATCCGGATCTCGTGCCCGCGCAGGCCAATCAGGCTCAGCAACCGGCTACGAACGTTGCCCCGAAGAGCGGCTCGTCCGCCCCGGAAAGCAAATAGTCCGCCGGACGTTTTCGAAAAAATCCCCTTTCATTAACGCGAGAGGGGATTTTTGCTATCATTAGAGAAAGATGTTTTTAAAAAAAGGTCAGATTGCCCTCTCATTCGTGCTTCTCGTGAGCGGCGTCATTGTTGAGATCGTGATCGCGGGTTCTTTCGTAACTTATTTTTTGAGCAATTCCGGTTTGGGTGAACGGTTGGAATCCCGAGCAGTTACCGCCGCCTATTCCGGACTATGGGACGCGCTCGCGAGAATTTCGAAAAACCGGGATTTTCTGCCCAGCTCCAATCCTTATGGCCTTACAATAGACAACGATAGCGCGACAATAAATGTTTCTCGGACGCTCGACATCGGAGCCAATGTGTATGTCTATTCGATTACTTCGCTTGGGACGGCCGGAACCAGAGAAAGAAGCATTTTCGGAAAAGCCATCGTCAATCGGGATACCGGCCAAATTCAACTTCAGTCGGTCACGGATCAAGCACTCCAATAAAAAATGGACAATCTTTTCAAAAGAATAAAATCCCTCCTCGATAAATTGAGCTCCAAGCCCAGAATCGACGGATTGCAATTAAGCGATGCCGGGTTGGAGTACGTTTTTTTCGAATACGAAAAACCGAAAACCGTGGCGCTCCGTTTGCCGCCGGGAATACTGAAGAACGGCAAATTGGAGGATTCGGCGCAATTTCTCGGATACGTCAAAAAATTCCACGATATGATATTGCCCAACGAGCCGGAAAAAATGCTCCGGGTCACGGTGGCTTTGCCGGCCGCCTTGGTCTATACCCAGAGCTTCAATATTCCGAATGTGGGAGCGGATAAAATAAAAGAAACGGCGGAGTTGAATCTGCAGATGATTTCCCCGATTCCGGCGGCGAACGCGAATATGGGCGCCCAGATTATCGGAGAGACGCCGGATCGTTATGATCTTCTGGGAGCTTTTGTGGATAAGAATAGTTCTGGCCAGTTCCGCGACTTATTGGTTCAGGGAGGATTTTCTCCCGTAGCGTTCGAATTTCCGGCCTTGGCGCTTACTCGTGTTATCGATCAATTGGTGAAACTTGACCAGAACTCCACTCTTGTCGCTCATGTTTCAAGCGAGGGTCTAAGTATTATTATTCTGAGGAATGGGAAGCTTTATTTCAATTATTTTCGTTCCTGGCAGTCCATTCAAGGCGAAGCGCGCGCTATTTCGAAACCTGTCTTCGATGCGGAGGTAATCGATGAAGTAAGGAAAGTGATTAATTTTTCCGTAAGCCGTTTCCATGAAACGCCCGGCGGAGCGTTCATTGTTGCGCCGGGATTCGAATCGGAAATTGTCGGACTTTTGGAAAAAAACTTTGGTTTGAGGGCGGTGCCGCTCGTGCTGAATGATATCGCGCCCGTTTTCTATGTCGCGTTGGGAGCGGCTTTGCGGGGAAGAATGGAATTGGGGGAAGGGGGGCTTAAAATCGTTAATCTGGGAGGAGAAGATCTCGTGAATAATATCTACAATGACCAGATTCTGAATTTCCTCTCTCTTTGGCGAAATATCGCGGTAGGAGTCTTTTCTATAATGCTCGTCACCTTCATACTCGCCGCGAGTTTCCTCGTTTCCCGCTCGAAAGATCTGGCGAATCAATTGAACGAATTTACCTATTCCGGCCGCCAGCAGGAATTGGCGGATTTGACCGCGAAAGTTTCCGAATTCAATACTTTAGTCTCGACCATTAAGAGCGTTCGGGGAAACTCGCTTCCTTGGTACGATGTTTTGAATCATTTGGGAAATGTGGCGGAGGCGAGCCATGTGAAGCTAAAAAGCGTGAACATTTTGTCTTTAAATTCGCCTATCAGTCTTTTCGGAACGGCGGCGGATTATAATACCGTACTTGATTTCAAAAACACCCTTTCATCAGATCCGGAATTTTTGAATGTGAACCTTCCTTTGACCCAGATATCGATTGCGCCCGACAATTCGGTTTCTTTCAATTTATCTTTTCAGTTCAATGTCAGCCGTTGACGCTTAAAACGTCTTTTAATTCCCGGAACGCCAAAATAAGGCTTTTCCGGTCGGCCGAAGATATCTTTTTCAGCACGAAATCGCCGGCTTTGCCTTTCCGATTTCTCACGCCGATTCTCGCCCGCCAGAAATCCGGACTTTTCACGGATGCGATTATGGACTCGACTCCGCGGTGTCCGGCGGCGCCCCGGCCGAAGCTTAATTTCCATTTGCCCGATTCCAAATCGGAGTCGTCGTGAACGAGAAGAAGCTCGAATTTCTTCGATTTGAAATATTTCAAAGCTTCTTTGACGGCGTTGCCTGATTCATTCATGAATTCTTCCGGTTTCACGAGAATGAAGCGGCTTGTCTTAATATAGGAGAATTTTTTCGCTTGCCGCCAATCGGTTTCCGGTGCGTTCTCCGAAAGATATTTGAGCGCCAAAAATCCGGCGTTATGGTAAGTGTTTTCGTAGTCGGAGCCCGGATTACCCAGGCCGACAATCAGCTTTATTTTCTCGGGGTTGAAAACTCCATTCATCTCATATATATTATATAGGATTCACCGGGCAGTAGAAATGCGGCCAATTAATGTTATTAATGACAAAAACATCAATTTTAGAAATACAACTGGATGCTTTTCAAAATCATCGATTCAATTTTGAATCGCGGTCGCATTTTCACTGCCTGGTAAATTGAAAAAAATACTCTGGTCCATTTTCGAAGTAGCGGAGACAGTCGTTGTCGCCGTTGTCGCCGTATTTATAGTGCGTTCCTTTGTCGCGCAGCCTTTTCTTGTGAGCGGTTCCAGCATGGAACCGAGCTTTAAGAACGGCAATTATCTCCTGGTAGACGAGCTTACCTATCGTTTTCGGGCCCCCGAACGGGGCGAGGTGGTGGTTTTCAAATATCCTAACGATACCAATTCCTATTTCATAAAAAGGATAATCGGCTTGCCCGGCGAAACGGTAAGAGCGGGCGGCGGCCGAGTGGAAATATTGAAGAAAGACGGAGAAATGATAGCTTTGAATGAATCATACGTTTCCCGGGAATCCCAGGGCGCCGAGATGGAAAAAACGCTCGCGGCGGGCGAATACTTTGTGATGGGAGATAATCGGGATTTCAGCTTCGATTCCAGAAATTGGGGGCCTTTGCCGGAAGATGATTTGGTCGGAGTGGTTCGTTTCCGTCTTTGGCCATTCAATGAAGCAATGGCGTTTTCCGCTCCTGCTTACCGATAATGTTCAATAAACCAAAGATTAAGGTTAATAAGTCTCCGAAGCCGGCCAAAGACCTCATTTTTAAAGGGGTTAATGGAATGAGCGATATTCTACCCCGGGAGCAGGAGTGGCGGAGAATGATTTGGCAAACCGGCCAAGCAGTGAGCGAACTCCACGATTTTTATTTCATCGAAACGCCGCTTTTGGAAAATTCCGAACTTTTCACTTCCGTCGCGAACGATCCGGCTGATTTCGAGAAAAAACTTTATACTCTGAAGACTAGGGAGGAGGAAAAGCTCGCTTTGCGTTTTGACGCTCATACGCCGATTTTAAGGAGTTATCTTGAAAATCGTTTGGCTTATTTTTCTTCGCCGCTCAAGGTTTACCACACCGGCCCATTTTTTCGGCATATAAAAATTAAGCCGGGTTTCAGCCGGCAATTTCATGTTTGGGGTTTTGAGGTGGTGGGCGAAGCCGATTCCATTTATGACGGCGAAATCATTCTCGCTATTTTCGATTTTTTGAGAGCTTTAAAAATAAAAAATCCAATTCTGAAAATAAACACATCGGGTTGCCGAGTTTGCCGGCCGATATTCAAGCAAAAGCTCAAGAATTATTACCGCGGGTGTAAGGACGAACTTTGCAAGAATTGTGAGCGCGGCTTGGATGGTAATCCTTTAGCGCTCGTCCGGTGTGAAGAACCGGCTTGCCGATCACTTCGGGAAAAATCGCCCATTGTTCTTGATTATCTCTGCCAGAATTGTAATAATCATCTTAAAGCTGTTTTAGAATTGGTGGAGGATAATGGCATCGGCTATGAGCCTGACCCGTACCTTTTTCCCGAAAATGATTCTTCGAATCGCACCGTTTTCGAGGTTTTCGCTCCGCCCTTCGAGTTACCGGTCGCCTCGGGTTGCCGCTACGACTATTTGGCCGAAAAGGTTTGCGGTCGGGCCATTCCGGCGGTGGGAGGCGCTTTGGGTTTGGAGCGGGTCGTGGAAGCGATGAAACGACAGGAGGTTGCGCCACACGCAAAACTGAAACCGAAAGTTTTCTTCGTCGTTATCGGCGATCAGGCAAAAAAATCCGCCTTGAGGCTTATGAATCAATTGCGTTCTTCGGGCGTTGCGGTCGTCGAAGTGGTCGGCAAGAAGACTTTGAAAGCCCAGCTCAAAATTGCCGAAAGAATGAATATATCTCTCGCGCTCATACTGGGCCAAAAAGAAGTTTATGAAGGGACTGTTATCGCGCGAGATATGACTTCCAGTGTTCAAGAAACGATCGTGACCGACAGGCTGGTGGAAGAGGTGAAAAAAAGAATTCATTAAAACGGTCGAAATTATACCAGTGTTTAGAATTTAGTATTTAGAAATTAGAATTTAATAATATTATGCCAATGGAAGTCAGAAGGAGGAAAAATGAGAACGTCGGTTCTTTTCTTTACCGTTTTTCGAAACGCATTCAACAGAGCGGCGTTTTGAAAGAAGTGAGAAAGCGCCGTGTTCGTTCGCGCCCCGAGAATAAAAGGAAGCGCAAATTGAGCGCTCTTTATCGGATGAAGAAGAAGGACGAGATGGCCAAATCAAAGAAATACGGCCGTATCCAGAAAAAATAATGATGGATAACTTGAAAGACCAGACGAGCAAAGAGCTGGTTCAAGCGCAGAAGGATAAAAATGAGACGAAGGTCAGCACTTTGCGCCTTTTTCTCTCCGCCGCCCATAATCGGGAAATTGAAAAGAAAGGGCGCGGGGAAGACGCCAATCTTACCGACGACGATTTGTCGGAAATCTTGAGGAGGGAAATCAAGAAAAGAAAGGAATCCATCGAAGTATATCTCAAAGGTAATCGTCCCGAGCTGGCCGCTAAAGAACAAAAAGAGCTTAAAATTCTGGAGGATTATTTGCCGCCCCAGCTTGATTCCGCCGCCGTGGAAAAAATTGTCCAGGAAGCCGTGGATAAAGTTTTGCCGGCCGGTCCCAAGGATTTCGGTAAGGTAATGAATGAGGCCATGAAAAAATTGAAGGGCATCGCCGACGCGGGGCTCGTAACCAAAATTATCAAGGAAAAAATTGGTCTTTAATCGAAATAAAAAATTCGCGAAGGAAACTGAAATAGTGGAATCGCTCGTTCGGAAGCTGCCGAAGCTGGCCGGAAAAAAAACCCTCTCTCTTGAGGTTTTTCTTGTTTCCGACTCGGAGATGAAAAAAATAAACCGGAAATTCAAGGGTAAAAATCGGCCGACGAACGTTTTGAGCTTCGAGGCGGAAAAAGGCTCGCTTCGGCCCGATCTGGGAAGCGGGCGCCGTTTTCTGGGCGAAATATTTCTCGCGCCGGATTATATCCGCGCCCGCGGGGAAAACATCGGTTTCCTTTTTATCCACGGTTTTTTGCATCTTTTGGGATATACCCACAAGGGCAAACGTGATAGGATAAGAATGGAAATACTCGAAGAAGAACTATGTCTCAAATCATTACCGGGTTGGATATCGGCACGTCCCAGGTAAAGGGGATAGTGGCGGAAGTGAAGAAGGACGGGACCCTTTCGGTCATCTCGGTTTTCAAACAGCCGATGGCCGGTTTTCGAAAAGGCGTGTTGGTAGATGTTGAAGAATCCACCAAGGTGCTCCACAATCTTTTTGTTGACCTCAGAAAAATATCCAAGAAAGCCGTTCAGAATATTTTTGTGAACGCGAACAGCGAGCGGGTGAAAGCCCGGGTTTCCCGGGGGGTGGCGGCTGTCGCGCGGGGCGACAAGGAGATTCAAACCGAAGATATCGAGCGGGCGATTCAGTTTTCCCAGGCGGTAAAGATTCTGCCTAATTCAATCGTGCTTCATAATATAATAAAGGAATACCTCGTAGACGATGTGGGAGATATTTCTAATCCTTTGGGAATGAACGGCAGTCGGCTGGAGGTTTCGACGCTTATTGTGGAAGGATTTTTACCCCAAGTAAGCCTTCTTTTGAAAACTCTGGAGCGTTTGAACGTCGGCGTAGGCGGAGTGATTTTCAATCCTTTGGCCGCCGCCCGTTCGGTTCTTTCAAAAAAACAAAAAGAACTCGGCAGTTTTGTTATTGATTTTGGCGCGAGCACGACGACTTTGGCGGTCTATGAGGATAGTAAAATACTCCACGTTCGAAGTCTGCCCGTGGGTTCTAGTTATGTTACGAATGACATCGCAATTGGATTAAAAATTTCCGTCGAGGTGGCGGAAAAGCTCAAAACTTCTTTTGGTTGCGCGCTGGCGAAAGATATCAATCGGCGGGAGACGATAAAACTCTCGGAGGTGGATGGGAAGAGTGGAGGTGAGGTTTCCCGTCATTTTTTGGCGGAGATAATCGAAAGCCGGCTGATAGAAATACTCGACTTGGTCGCCGGGGAATTGAAAACAATCGGGCGCGATGCTCGTTTTCCGGCTGGCGCAGTTTTGACGGGCGGGGGGGTAAAACTGGCCGGCTTGGCCGATCTCGTGAAGCAGGAACTCAAACTTCCGGTTCAAATCGGTTTCCCTGATCTTTCCGAATTCGAGATTTTGAATCCGGCTCATCGGGAGATGATGGATGATCCGGAATTTTCCGTAGCGGCGGGGCTTGTCATTTGGGGCAAGACGGAAAATGAGACGCCCGTTTCGGGTATAGGCGCGGTCAAGAAATTCCTCCGCAATTTATTGCCTTAATTTTTATTTTCATTACACTTGATAAAGTTGAAAACCGAAATGTCAAAAAAGAACCATAAAAAAATTAAAAAGAATCTTAAGCTGAAACCCAAAGAAAGTAAGAACGGGTTGACCTGTGTCAAAGTGATCGGCGTGGGCGGCGGCGGCGGCAATGCCGTTACGCGAATGATGAATGGCGACCGGCCGCGCGGCGTCGAATTCGTCGCGGTAAACACCGACGCTCAGGATTTGGATTACGCGGCGGCGCATAAAAAGATTTACATCGGGAAAGCTTTGACGCGCGGTTTGGGCGCGGGCATGAATCCGGAAATCGGCAAACAGGCCGCCGAAGAGAATCGTTCGGAAATCGGCGAGATGCTCGAAGGCACTGACATCGCTTTCATCACGGCCGGCATGGGCGGCGGCACGGGCACTTCGGCCTCCGCGGTAGTCGCGGAAATCGCGAAGGAAAAAGGAATTCTTACGGTTGCAGTCGTCACAAAACCTTTCGCCTTTGAAGGCGCTCAACGGATGAATATCGCTCAAGAAGGATTGAGCCGTCTCAAAGAAAAAGTGGACGCGCTCGTCGTGATACCGAACGACCGTATTTTTTCCCTTATCGATAAAGACACGCCAATTTTGAAAGCTTTTGCTTCAATCGATGATATTTTGAAACAGTCGGTGCAGGCGATTACCGAACTTATAAACAATCCGGGTATCATTAACGTGGACTTCGCCGATATCAAGACGATATTGAAGGATGCCGGCACCACGTTAATAGGTATTGGTATGGCCTCGGGCCAGGATCGGAGCATTAAAGCCGTGAATGCCGCAATCAATTCGCCGCTTTTGGAAGTCTCTTTGGATGGCGCGAAGGGCATTGTTTTTAGTATAGCGGGCGCTAAAGATCTTAAAATGTCCGAAATCAACGATATTGCGAAAGCCATATCGGCTAATCTGGACTCGAATGCGCGCGTCATCTTCGGCGCCTATCATGACCGGAGTTTGAAGGATAAGGCCATCAAAGTGACGGTCATTGCGACTGGCTTTAACGGCGTTTTTCCTCAGCGTTCGATGATTCCAACCCTTTTTATGAGTGGCGAAGGAATGAAAAAGGAGGTAAAACCTGAAGCGGGATTGGATAAAGCCGAAAAGAATGACGATATGTTCGATGAGGAAAGCGAAAAGGGTCCGAAATCGGCCTCGCCGAAGTCGGAAAAGAACGAGCCTTGGGACATTCCCACTTTTCTAAGGAAGAAAAAGAGATAAAGGTTGCATGGTGCGGCTAAGGGATGGACAAAAGTCCATTTTTTTAGTTTCCTAGTGAGTTATCCACCGTTGCTTGTTTTGGCAACTACCTTAAAATTAGCTTACGAACAAAAAAATAAAAATCAGTCGGATAAAAAACAAAAAATATGAGCGGAAAAAAAACGGTCTCCAAAAAAGATAAAAAGGTCATTCCTTTGAAGAGAATTTTTACCAAGGCGGGCACAGATCCGTTCTCCGAAGTGAAGTGGGTGAAACGCGACGCAGTCGTAGGCAGCGGCGACAAAAAAGTTTTTGAACAAAAAGAAGTGGAGTTTCCGGATTTCTGGTCGTTGAACGCGGTGAACATCACCGTGGCGAAATATTTCCGCGGCAAGCTCGGCACGCCGGCGCGCGAAGAAAGTTTGAAGCATATGATTACGCGGGTCACGAGTGTCATCCGCGGCTGGGGCGAAAAATTCGGCTACTTCGCGACCGCGAATCAAGCGCAAATATTTGAAGACGAATTGAAATATATTCTTCTCAACCAGAAAGGTTCATTTAACAGTCCGGTCTGGTTCAATGTCGGCGCGCGGGAACATCCGCAGTGTTCCGCCTGTTTTATTCTTTCGGTGGAAGACAGCATAAATTCAATTTTGGATTGGATCAAAACCGAAGGAATTATTTTTAAAGGCGGTTCCGGCGCAGGCGTAAATCTTTCCAATCTCCGTTCCAGAACGGAAAATTTGTCCGGCGGAGGGTATTCTTCCGGTCCGGTATCATTTATGCGCGGCGCTGATTCCGTCGCGGGCATGATCAAATCCGGCGGTACGACGCGCCGCGCCGCGAAGATGGTGGTTTTGAATATCGATCATCCCGATGTAATGGATTTTATCCGCACCAAAGCGGAGGAGGAGAAGAAGGTCAAAGCTTTCATCGATGCGGGCTATAATATGGCCGATTTGAATAACGATGCCTGGAATTCCATTCAATTCCAGAATGCCAATAATTCCGTTCGGCTTACCGATGATTTTATGGAAGCGGCGGAGCGCGACGGTGAATGGCAGACGAAACGCGTCACGGATGGCCAGCCGGCCAAGACATACAAGGCTCGGGAAATGCTTTCCGAAATTGCGCAGGCGGCTTGGGATTGCGGCGACCCGGGCGTTCAGTTCGATTCCACTATTAATCGATGGCACACCTGTCCGAATTCCGGCCGCATCAACGCCTCGAATCCCTGCTCAGAGTATATGCATTTGGATAATTCGGCCTGTAATCTCGCTTCCATTAATTTAATGAAATTCCTCCGCGAAGACGGCACTTTTATGGTGAATGACTTCAAACATGCCGTGGATGTTTTTATCTTGGCCCAAGACATTATTGTAGGCGGTTCATCCTATCCGACGGAGAAAATCGGGGAAAACGCCCGTAAATTCCGCGAATTGGGCCTCGGTTTCGCCAATCTGGGAGTGCTTCTGATGACTAAGGGCATTCCGTACGATTCCGAAGAAGGCGCCGCTTGGAGCGGAGCCATCGCGTCTTTGATGGCCGGCGAGGCCTATCGATTTTCGGCGAAGATTGCGGAACGCGTGAAGCCTTTCGAAGGATATGCCGCGAATCGCGAGCCGATGCTTGAGGTCATAAAACACCATGGTTCGGAATCGAAGAAAATCAATCTTAATTTCCTCGATGATAAGAAGCTCGGAACGGAGGCTCAAAAGATTTGGGACGAAGCGCTCGCGCTCGGGGAAGAGCACGGTTTCCGGAATTCCCAGTCGACGGTCATTGCGCCGACCGGCACGATTGCTTTTATGATGGATTGCGACACCACGGGCATTGAGCCGGATTTCTCGCTTGTGAAAATGAAACAGCTCGTCGGCGGCGGCTGGATGAAAATCGTGAATGCCGGCGTGGAGAACGCGCTCTTGAAGCTCGGCTACTCGGCGACGGACGCAAAAAACATCATTGATTACGTGGCGGAAAACGGCACGGTGGAAAACGCGCCGGGTATGAAGGACGAGCATCTGGCGATATTCGATTGCGCGGTCAAAGCCCAGAAGGGCACGCGGGAAATCTCCTGGCGCGGGCATATAAGAATTGTCGCCGCCGTCCAGCCTTTTATTTCGGGCGCGATATCCAAAACTTTCAATATGTCCCACGACGTGACAAAGGGGGAAATCGAGGAAGCTTACGTAATGGCTTGGAAGATGGGTATTAAAGCCTTCGCCGTTTATCGCGACGGCTCCAAGTCCGCCCAGCCTTTGAATACGTCGGAAAGTAAGTCCAAAGACAATAAGGAATTGAAATTGGCGGGCGAAGCGTTTCGAAGACGTCTGCCTCCGACCAGAATTTCCAAAACGCATAAATTCTCCATCGCGGGCCACGAAGGCTATCTCACCTACAGCATTTATGAAGACGGCAGTTTGGCGGAGATGTTTGTGAAGATGGCCAAGCAGGGAAGCACGCTCTCGGGGCTTTTGGATGCATTCGCCATTTCCGTTTCCATGGCGCTTCAGTATGGCGTGCCGCTCAAGGCGCTCGCCAACAAATTCATCTATAGCCGATTCGAGCCGGCTGGCTTTACCGAAAATCCCGATATTCGGATTGCGACGAGTATTATTGATTATATGTTCCGGTATCTGGCCATCGACTTCCTTTCGGAAGACGATCTTTCTGAATTCGGAATGTCCCGCGAATCCCATAATAATCATCTCATTGAAATGAAGGAGGAATCGAAAGAACCGGCTCGAGTGGCGGTGGCCGCTTCGGTTAAGAGTTCTTCTCCGGAGGCGAATGTCGATACTCCCAAAAAGAGCGTCAAATCGGTCGCCGGAGATACGGTTTGCCGGAGTTGCGGGGGAATGATGGTGCGCACCGGCACCTGCCTGACCTGCCTTCAGTGCGGCAGTTCTTCGGGAGGTTGCTCCTAAACAGAGAAAGATGGATAAAAACAACCCAGCCAGTCCAATGGACTGGCTGGGTTCTGATTTGGCGCTTAAGCGCGCGAAACGTTCTTTGCGCTCGGGCCTTTGTCGCCCTGCACGATCTCAAAAGAAAGCTCATCGCCTACCTTGAGTTCATCAAACGTCACGCCGTTCAAATCTTTGGAATGGAAGAAAAGATCCTTTTCCTCGCCATCGCGAGCAATGAATCCAAACCCCCGGTCCGTCAATGTTTTGATTTTTCCCGTCATGTTTGTGTTTATACTTCTAGAAACCCGACCCCGTCTCTAAACTGATGCTTATGCTATCAGACAACAATATTTTTGTCAAATAAATGGCTTTTTACTTACTTCTTGTAAAATCTTAAGCGTCGCTTGTACCGAAAGGTTATCACTTGGCAAGAGTATCAATCGATCGCCTAATTGATTAAATAATGGACTTAAAAACTCATCTGCCCATGACGGTGATAAGGTTAA
>ERZ1292623.1089-Hain-H51-01um-R1-1089-length-26979-cov-29_pt1 | contig 26979 bp, 38 predicted proteins | sample MGYA00564398_ERZ1292623 | MGnify/ENA primary metagenome ERZ1292623 (study PRJEB36523, sample SAMEA6512633) | groundwater metagenome | collected 2019-01-07 | study: AquaDiva: Metagenomics assemblies of 32 groundwater samples | reverse complement strand
AGAAACCCAACGCCACCGCACACCACCGCAGGAAGTAACTCTTGCCGCCCCCGGCCTGCCCGCCATAGAGAAGATACTTACAGTCCGGCTGGAATAGTGTTTCGTACGCCCACAGTTGCCGGGCGTTGTCCCCAAGATTGGAATAGTCGATAAAATTCTTCATTCATTTTTCTGTTGGTTCTCTTTAGCCCGCCGCCAAGTCGCCACATCGGTAAATATGATTGACTCAATCGGGCCGCCGCCTTTGCCCTCGTGTTGGATTCGTTCGGTTCTCATCATTCCGTGATTGGTTTCCAGTAAGAATATAAGCATTGATGGACTCTTAAGCCCCAAAGTTTGAATAGCCATACATTGGTAATCCATAATGTCCTCTAATGCAAGACTAAACTTATCATTAGCTTCACCCCAACGACTAAGTGTCCTTTTATTGACTCCAATTCGACCCGCTAACTCCTGTAAAAATGGCAATTTGTGTTGATTCTTGCACTCTTCCAGATAGTTTCTCGCTGTTTTGATGTACCTTGGTCGGTATTTTGTTGGTCTTGCCATAGTAGCTATGAACTCCCCATTGACAGTGTCAAATTCTCCCAATCTGTTTCCCATTTGTCCGGATATACGAATTTCGCCCACCTTTTCCTTATCACGTCTACATAATGAGGGTCAATCTCCATCATATAACAAGTACGATTGGTTTGTTCACAGGCGATGAGAGTAGAACCTGAACCACCGAATAAATCTAAAACGATATCATCCTCTTTACTTGCTATTTTAATTCCTTTTACTGGCAAAGCTATTGGAAAACAGGCTTTCAAATCCTCTGTTTGTGAATGTGTGTTTGATATTTCCCAAACATTAGTTTCTACCGTATCTAACATCATTGTTTTTTTATTAGTTGAAAAAACATATACTGGTTCCCATGCCCTTCTCATGCTTCCTTTTGTTGGTATTGCGGATGACTTAATCCATGCTATTTGCTCAATAAGATATTCAGCTCTATTTTCTATTTGCTTTATATATTCAAATCTTGCATTTGCGTTGTATGATACATTCCAAAAGATATAGCCGTCTGTAAAACTAAAACAATTATCTAAACATTTTTTGGCAAAATCTATATATTCATTACTTGGTAGATTATCATTAAAATCTCCTTGATACATTTTCTTCGACCCTTTGTTATTAAAGATATCACCTTCTCCTGTTTTAGTATTCGCATTATATGGTGGAGAAGTAAATACCATATCCGCTTTCTGTCCATTCATTAGCTTTTCTACATCCTCTTTTTTTATCGCATCTCCACACATAAGTCTATGCTTTCCTAATTGATATACTTCACCTAATTTTGATACTGCTTCACCTTTATCTACCTCCGGGGATTCGTCTTCGATAGGATCAACCCCAAACCTTTTAAGCATTTCTCCCAGACTCTCCGGGGGTTCAAAATCTATCGCATAATCGCTCCACTCGATATTGTAGTTCGGCATCATATTAGCGATGAGATTGTCGTCGTAATACCCGGCCCGGTCATTTAGTACCAACGAAATTTTTAGTTTATCTTCCTCATCTTTTGGATTTACCAGTTCAATCCAAATATCCTTTATTCCAATTTCCTGATAAGCCCGAAGCCTTATATTCCCACCAAGCACTTCACCCTCCTGTGTAACAACCAGAGGTTGCATTTGTCCGTGAACAACAATGTGTTTTTTAAGACGCTCAAAGTCTCTTTTATTTATTGAACGGGGATTTTGAGCGTAATTATGGAGTTCTTCAATATTGACGAACTTTTTATTTTCTTTATTAGATACTTGCATTTTCCCTCCCCCTGCTATCCCGCTTCTCTACTTTTATTTCTTGATTTTTCATAATAATTTTATCCTCTCTGTTAGAGAATTAGGATAATTTTTTGATTTCAATAATCTTGCCTTAACTCTAAATAGTTGATAACAATCTTCTATTTCTGAAAATGAATATTCTACTTTATCCCCATATTTTTTTATTACGATATTGGCTATAGCCTTAGACAGGTTCATCGCAAGACCAAAATCTCTTATTTTCCTGACTAACATACGCTTTGGAGAATATTTTACAAATTTAGTACGAAATTTATCGTATCTTTTCCCCTCAGCACCAGCGTTGATAATATAATTCATTTTAAGCACCTCGCTGGCGTATAGGTAATAAACCAAAACTTTTTGACAATTTCACAAGGAGCAGAATAAAAAAGATACATCTGATATGTAATGAAAGTAAAAATAAATACCATAAATAAAGCGGTTGCGATTCCACAAAGTAATAAATAAAATGGATTAAGTTCTTCGTCTTTCACGGCGTGAGTATCCTTTCCATCGCTTTTTCCTGCGATCCGGTGAATTTGACTGATTTGGCCTGTTCCTGTTTATTTTTCTTGATTTCTTTCCTGATTTGGTTTGAATGTTCTACCAGATCAGGATTGCCTGATTTACTCATCTCGGAATCACTGAAATAATCCTTTGCTTTGTCCGGGTATAGTTTGACGAAATCCTGACTAACGTCAATCTTGCGGCGTGATTTATTATAAGAAAATGGCGGGATTGTGTCCCCCTCATATTTTCTGGCTTCCGTTCTTATTCTGAATGAAGATCTAGTTAACAATCCGGCAGTCTTAGTCCCTCCGGCTTCCGAGAACCCTCCGCAATGGTGGCAAACTTCTTGGCCATTGGATAGGATTTTAATGTATCGGGACGCTTTAAAGCAATTCTGACAGGTCATTATCTATATTTTATCATTTTCCGGCGTGATGTCCATTTCTCACGGGGATTAGCCTTGCGGCGATCCCACTTTTTTTGTCTACCAACTTTAGTGCTTTTCCACAATGGCTTAAACTTCATATCAACGGACGATCAGGCTCTACAAACCCCTTCAGCTTCTGGATAAAAGATTTTTCCCTTTCTAAGGCTATCTCTTGAGGAGTAATTGATTTAATCGGGCCGGATTGTCCCCGTGGAGTATTCTTGATTTCAATTCTCCTCTTTACTTCTTCAATCTTTTGGTCTAGTTGTTTAGTTCCCAACAGATACCCGGCCACAATTCCAATGCCAAGCAATAAAATGGTAAATATCGAGCCGGTGATGAAATAGAGGATTATCATTTGTTTAATAAAAATTTTAGCTGTTGGCCACGGGGACAGTCGCATAAAATCATATCAGCCCCTTGACCTTCTTGGTAGGTTGCTCCGCCGGTGATCCCATAATCAGCCGACTTAACTGGTGATTGTTTATATTCTGTTGAATATCCTTTGCCGAAGCATCGCTCGCAATATCCAAACGCTTCCTTCATTTCGTCAATGGCTTCTTCCAGTCTATTGAAACCTGCCTCATCTTTGACGGTGAAATGTTTGTCGATTATTGCGGCTAGTTTTTCTTTGTAGAAATCCACGTTATCCTTGATATGATATTTTTTGTCTGCCTGATATTTTACTCCAGTATAATAAATTTCTCTTAAAGCAACGAGGACACATTAAAAACTGATCCTCCGGTCTGGTTATTTCAACTCTGATATCGGGGTGACACGCCAACTGAACTACCACAGGCTGTCGTTTTATCTTGCCCGACTCATTTTCTCTAATGATTTTTTTGACATATTCGTTGAGTGGCATTAGGCATTATTAAAACCCTCTTTGTGAACTTGTTTTAATGCTCTAATTAATCTTCCCAAACCTTCCTTGTCAACAACTGGAATAGTCGCATAAGGCCCGCCTTGGCACTCTATAACTAGATAATTTCCCCACGTTCCGTCATCTTGAGTCAGAGTCACGGCAAACTTTTCATTGTTCACCCCTAGATAGAACTGTGTCCGATATCCTTTGAAGTTGAATTTTCTATTTTTCATTTCAATTTACAGCCAGAGGCTTTTTGTCTTTTTCTTCCGGTTTATCCACAATCAAAACGCTGGTGGTCATTATCATTATCCCCACCGAAGCGGCATTGCGTAGGGCTGATTTAGTCACTTTGACCGGATCAATAATCCCTGATTTAATGAGATCCTTTGACTCTCCGTCAATCACATCAATTCCAAATGGCGGCTTAGTGTGAAGCAATCGTTCAAGCATTTTACCCGGATCAAACCCTGAATTGGACATCAGTTTTCTAAATGGTTCTTGACAGGCATTTCCTACGATTTCTACGCCTATTTCTTCTTCTCTGGTGAGTCCATCAATTTCAATCGTATCGGCGGCCCGAACCAATGAAGTCAATCCGCCGGGGACGATACCTTCTTCCAGTGCCGCCTTGGTCGCACTGATGGCATCAATACATCTTTCTTTCTTTTCCCTCATCTCGGTTTCTGAATTAGCTCCGACTGAAATAATGGCAACTCCCGATGTTAGCTTGGCCAACCTTTCCTGAAGTTTCTCTTTGTCAAATTCTGATAAGTCGGGTTTCTCAATTTCATTTTTAATCGAGGAGATACGTTCTTCGATCAGTAAGGGGTCGCCGCCGCCGTCAACGATTAAAGTATTATCTTTAGTGCTGGTAACCCGTCCCGCTTTCCCCAAGTCTTCCATCGTGATACTTTCCAGTTTAATACCTAATTCTTGCGAGATGAACTTGGCCCCGGTTACGATTGAAATATCCTCAAGTAATGATTTCCGCTTATCTCCGTATCCGGGGGCGGTAGTTACCAATACCCTAATATTACCTTTGATTTTATTGACGATCAGGGTAGCCAATGGCTCTCCGGCCAATTCCTCGCAGATAATAACCAGATCCGGCCCCTTGGGTTTCGATGCTTTCATAAACATTTCAATAAATGGCAGAAATTCCTGCATCGAAGAAATCCGCTTATCGGTAATCAAAATATAGGGTGATTCAACAGTCGCTTCCCGATCCTCCGGCTTAGTAATAAAATATGGACTGACAAACCCCCGGTCAAATTCCATTCCTTCTTTGAATTCAACTGTGATTTCCCGTGTTCCGCCTTCCTCAACAGTAATGACCGCATCCTTTCCGAGCTTGTTTACCGTCTTGGCGATCATCTTGCCGATCTGTTCGTCTTGGGCGGAGATAACGGCCACCTGTTCGATCTCCTTATCCGTCTTGATTTTGGTAGCCATCGTATCTAAACAACCAGTTACCGCTTCTACCGCTTTATCAATTCCCCGACGAAGCATCATTGCGTTTGATCCGGCGGCGATATTCTTCAAAGCCCCCTTGACGATTGCTTGGGCCAAGATGGTGGCGGTGGTTGTGCCGTCCCCGGCCAGATCGTTTGTCTTCTGGGCCGCTTCCTTAACTAACTGTGCTCCCATATTTTCAAACTTATCTACCAAATCAACCTCTTTGGCTACCGTTACCCCGTCGTGAACGACTGTCGGCGGCCCCCAAGGACGGTCAAAGGCGACGTTGTTACCACGAGGCCCGAGCGTGGCGGACACGGCGTCGTTGACCTCGTTAACACCCCTCATTAACGCTTGCTTGGCTTGATCGTTGAATTTAAGTAATTTTGGCATATTATCTCCCATTTATTTTATAAGCGATAACTATAAATATCATCGCAAAAATTATAATTATCGTATCTTGATAAGGGATCGGCCCTATTAAATTGTCCATTATTCAATTATGGCTAACAATTTGTTATATCCAACAATTTGGTATTCCTTGCCTTCGATCTTAATCGGGTGGCCGGTATATTTCTGAAAAGCGACAATTGCTCCTGATTTAATATGTCCAAGTTGTCCCGTCCAGGTTATTCCGTCCTCTTCGTCTGCCAATATCAAAGCATCGTTACTTTCAATCGGCATAACCGGGGATATAGCGATTACCTTACCAAGCTGGGGTTTTTCCTGTGCACTGTCTGGTAATTCAAATCCGAAGGAAGTCTTGGTTTCAGGTTTTATTTCTTCAATGACAATATATCCGGGAAGTGGTTTGACGCTTTTAGCGGTGCTCATATTTTATTTATATCAAGATAGATGATTTTTGTCAATAGGCGACATTATAAATAATAAATAACTACATTTGTTTCCCAATCTTTATAGCCTGATATTTTATTAAAAAATCCACCAGTAATCAAATTGTCATCAGCAATTACTCCCGCCTTTTGTAGAATATCATTTATCCCCACCATTAAATTGTCAGTATCGGCCCGGATCGATCCCTTCATTCTAAACTCATAATCAACGTAAACCTCGTTAGAAAATATTGGCCGCAATGCTCCTTTTGTTTGTTTTTTAATCTGAATTATTGCATCCGTTTCAAAGGTAGAATACGCCTTGGACGGAACGAGAAACCTTTTAACGCCCCGTTTAATCCACAGTCTGGAGTTTTTCTTGGAGATCGGCCGCCCGACAATTAGCAGATTTATGCTTTTTATCATCAGTTAATTATTCTTTGAGTTTCTTTTAGATTTATTCTTGAAATATCAACTCCGCCAACATCAAATCCGACCGTCTTTTTTTGCGGTTCGTTTTCGTAAATATTCCCCACGATAAATATCTGTCTTCTTCCGATTAAATAAGGGGATATATTCCACCGGGCAAATGGCACGGCCCACTCCACCACAAATTGTTCGTCTTTACCATTGCCTTGGGCGTCAGGGATTTTTACAATATCCCCCGAGAATATCGGACGCATTTCAGGGGTTGAATCAAGCACCCCGGTAAATTCCGACAGGTATTTCATATCTTCCGGCGTCAATTTCCTGTCGTGTTTTTCGGTGATGATAACGTGCGGAGCAATAAACTCACTTTTTACTTCGTCCCCGACCTCGCCAAACAACGCATTGCTGGAATAAAAGAATTTATGTTTGTCAACGTCCCACCACCTGAACTTAGGATATGACCTCTTGACTACCGGCCGGGGGCCGGACATTGCCTCTTGGGCTTGATGGCTATCAAAAACAGTATTATTCACGGCAAACGACTATTTAAATCGTGTTCAATTTCTTTTAACTTCCTCAAAATAAACTCAAACATAACTAATGCCGATCTGGTTTGTAAGCTGGCGTCCAAACCGAACTTTTTATCCTCAAGCAATTTTTGGATATCTTTTAAGTTGGTTCCAATGGTGGATTTACTGATCGGATTTTTTTTCATCTAATTCAATTTGTTTATCGATGTAACCAATTAATTCGCTAATTTCCCAAATGTCTTTCTCTACTACCACTTCTTCAATAAATTTTTTAACTGATTTTAGTATCGAAATTTCTAGTTTTATATGTCTATTCATTTAACACTCCCCAGATCAACTAACCCTTCTTTCGTCCGGGCCGGAACTTGATTGATGGCGTTCAAGAGCATTTGAAACCCAGCGGTGATAGTGCTCAAGGCGGAGTTGACGTCTTTGGTGTCAATCCCAACGTGATTACATTTAGATCGGATCTCGTCCGGCATCCAATCAATATCCTTCATTGACTGTTTGACCCTTTCAGTCATCCGGCCTTGCCAGTATTTTTTCTTTTCTTCAGGTTTTTGTTCCACGGGTTTTTGATTGGCGATACTTACGGACAGATTCAACGGCTACCTTGACTTCTTTTTCTGTGTAAAGACGGTGTCGACGTTGACCATACTGCATAAACATTTTAGGGAGTTTGATTATTCCTTTTTTCTCGTAAGTCCAAATTGAAGGTCGGGTCGATGGCAGTCCTGCTTCCTGTAATGATTTAACTAAATGACGGATTGAAAATGTTGGTTTCATAATATTTACTTTAACATCAAGATAGTGATTTGTCAACTGTATTTAACTATCTTTCGTTTAAGTCCTTGTTAGTGTACTCCCCGGCTTTCGCTGGCGAGTACACTCGAAAGCCTCAAACTATACCGGCTCTGTCGTCCCAACCTTGATCCAGTCAGGGTCTGTGTCTGCCTGTGCCGCCTGTTGCTCGGCTATCCCCCTATCTACTTCCTCAAAGTCTATCTCTGCATCTTCCGCTTGAAATACTGCTCCAACCTTTTTCTCCATTGATTCGATCAGTTGACTGGCCTGAGGCAAAGAGAGATCTTTGAAAGAAGCAAGTTTAAAATACTTCTTAACGATCTCTTTGGTCTCATCCCCGGTCTTCCCGAGCGATTGACCCAAAGCAAAGATTTTTCTTGTTTGGAATTCAGTCGCCAATACTGCTGGCCGGGCCGCCGGTTCTGATCCGGCTTCCTCTTTCCCTTGTTCCATTTCTTCCGGAGTATAAAATCCTGACAGGTCTTGAGGGAACGCTTGGCGTAGAGCCTTTGATTCCGCTACCTTTGAAATCATAACGTGAGGCATTTTATCCCAAGATCCCGGTTTCCCGGTGTAGCTTGGCCGATAATATTCTTTCCAATATGCCACCCCTGTTGCGGCTAAGAACCGATCCTTGCCGTGCCATTTGTAGACCTTTACCTTACAGCAAAGGAGTACATTCGGCTGGTTGGCGTCGTAAATGAAGATTGGCTCATCCTGCCCGGCGTAGTCCCCCGAGCGGTCAGCGATTACTCTGAAACCATCTATTGAGGCCATTATTACTGGCCGCCCATCCATTTTGATAAAGTATATCTGGCGGGTCAATGGGTCAAGTCCCGATCGCTTGGCTTGATACAGAAACAGGTTTAATTCTGCGTCTGTTGCCCCTTGGGCTACCGAGCTTTTTATCAGAGCTATCGTTTCCGGGTTAAATTCTATCTTAGCGATTTCCTTTGTTTGTTTTGGCATTTGTTTCACCCCCTCTCTTCCTTTAGTTACTTTAGTATTACCTTAATATTAAAGTAATAGATATTAAAAGTCAAGAGGGTAATTTAGCCATTAATAAGGATTACTAACAAAGAGAGAGCAAACGCAATAGTTAAGATAATGATATCGGTATTATTCACCCCCCTCCTTCTCTAGGGCGGAGAGGATGTCTGACCCTTTGAAAAAGGATTGAGTCTTTCCATTCAATATAAATCTGTATATTTTCGCTTTCTCTACCTTCTCCACCACCTCTTGCTTCTGGGAGGCGATAGAGCGTTTTTTTTCTTCTATTGCCTCCTCCAAAAGTTCTTTTATTTCTCTCTCTATTGCGAACCGTTGTGGATCTGGATCTTCCGGGTCTACATCGTAAACCCTAGAAGCAATCTCGGTTATCCTCTTCTCCCATTCTTGGGTCTGCTGGACTGGTGGAGTGGAGGGGGTCATAGTTGTTCCTTCGTTTTTTTACAATAATTACATTTGGAAACTCGTATTAAACAAAGTTCACGCCAAATATATCTTTCGTATTTAAAATTGTGAAACCCTATTGGTGATAATTTACATTTCATATTTTCATCTCTCTCCTTGACTGGTAAGGTGATTGGTTTAGTCATTTTTCCTTTCTGTTTGTTTGTAATATTCCCTTGTGATGGGAGTTGCCCCTCTGGCACAACTAATCCATCTGAGAAACGACAACCAGGAGCGTGTCTAAAAACATACTCCCCTTCATTTAATCCTGTCGGATAGGTTTCAATAGCTTCACAATATTTACAAAGTTTTTTCATTTTTTAATCTCCTTATACATTTCTACTACTTCATCTTCCCAGTCTAAATGCTGGCAACCCTCGTAAGGATGGACGATCCGATGTATCTGATTTAACAATCTACTCTCCAAGGTATCTCCGGTTGAATCATAATCTGAATTGCATATCAAATCTCGCAGTAATTCTAATTTTTGTTTTTTGGTCATAGATTATGGAAACGACTTAATTTCAATTTATGTTTTATAACCCACTGATTAAACCCAGAACCCTTATAAATATAATCAATTATGTTTTTTGGCTCTAGCTCTTCAATCTCCCTGATTACTTGTTCTACAGTAAACACTTCTTCTAATTCGGGGGAACACATATGAAAGCACTTCGAACACACATAGTATGGCTTATACGCACCGGCAGTAGATGTTCCCATCGGGGCTTGGCAACAGTTAGATATGGTTTGTTTATCCGTTAATTTTTTCATATTTTGCCCTTCTACTTCTTAAACTTTTTGTGGCAAAAAGGACATTCTATTTGTTCGTCAAGTTGTTTTTGAATTTTCTCTCTTTCTAGTCTTTCATTCTCTGATTTTGCCTTTTCCTCGGCTAGTATTTTGTCCGCTTGTTCCCTTTCTATTCTTGACAGCCTTTCTTGTTCCTCACGATCTTTTCTTGCTACTTCCTCTATCCTAGCCCTTTCGACTTCAGCAGCTTTTCTTTCGACTTGAAATTTGGCTTCTGCCGCTTCCCTCTCTTTACGGGCTTTTTCCTCCAATGCCTTATGTTCTGCCTCAGCCTTGGCTCGCTCCTCTGCCATCTTTTTTTCCCTTTCCTCGGCTTCTTGTTTTAACCTTATATTTTCCAACCTGACCCTCTCCTGCTCTTTTCTCTGGGCTTCTTCCGACGCCAGCCTTTCCTCTTCTGCTTTTTTCTCATCCTCAATCCTTTTTTCTTCTGCCAATCTTTGTTCTTTTAACTCGACGAACTTTTCCTGTTTCTCCAAGTATTCTTCGATTGGAACGATTAGGGCTTTCAGGATATTGGCAATCCCGTCAATTGCCTTGCCCTCTCGTAGGGCTTGTTCTTTTAATTCAACACGAGCTTTCTCAATCGCAATTCTTTTATCTCTTAAAAAGAGCCTACCCGTCCTAGCCATCTGCATTTCCACTTTATTATTTTCATCTGTTACTACAATATCTTTGGCCTTTTTTTCCCATTCAGAGGCTATCTCAAAATAATTCGTAAATTTATCAAGTATATATTTGGCTTTCGTTGTTTCAAGCCCGCTGTCTTTGACTATTATTTGTAATTTATTATTCATATTTTCCTTGTGTTTTTTTTCGTTGCGTGTTCCCAGTCATACCTATTAGTAACTAATTTTTTACCGCATTGACATTGAAATCCATCTTCCATTGCTACGTCGCCAAAATCCGTCTTTTTGCACCTGACATACATATTAAGAAATTTATGATTATGATAATTTTTCTTCTTTTTAGTCATTTTAACCTTCTGTCTGGAGGCAATGGTGTCCGGCAATCTGGCTCTTTGCCGTAAACCGCACAAACGTGACGATTGTATTCGTCCATCCGGCCGGAATAGTTAGATATTTTCATTAAGGCCCAAAAGGCTAAGATAATTAATACGAACAAAATGATTGATTTCATTATTTTGATTTTGATTTAATGATTTTTTTCCCAAAAAAAGAACATAAATTAACTATGTGTACTTGGTTTCTTTGTTCTCCTTTACTAAAATCAAACATTGTCTTGTCGTTTGATTCAGAAAAATTTGTTTTAAACGCCACAAATATTGGAACATCTTGATATTCACATAAAAGAAATAATATCTTTGCTTGTAATTCTTTTCTTCTTTTCAATGAGGCGTTTGTTTTATGGATAATTACTTTCATAGTGTATTAAGATATTCTTCCAATTCCTTTCTGAATTTAATTAAAGTATCAAATTTCATATTTGATTGGTAAACCTTGCTAATAAAATTCCGGGCGTATTGGAATGGGATCTTGTCAATTTTCTGTTGATCCAATCCAGAAAACCAATAACGGATTCTATCTGCTTGGGCGTAAGTAATTAAATCCTTATTTATCATCTTACATTTATATTAAAGTAACTATTTGACATTGTCAATAGGCAGTTGTTGGCAGAGTTGATGTATCCTTTGGCGGGACACACCCAATAGTTCTGCTATTTTAGCCAATGTATATCCTTTTTCCCTCAATTTCCGGGCCACCGCCCCATTCCTCGGTGTTCCAAGTCGCCGGGCGTGGCAAGGTCTACAGAGAGTAATCCACCAAATCCGGGAAACTACCAACCCCTGATCCCGGCCGCAATCAAGGCATCGGTGGCCGTCACGATCCATTATGACCCTAATCCACGGGCAGACGGCAAGCGATGGGTAATGATGTTGGTATTCTGGCGATAGTCTGCTCATTATAATAAAACCTGCTGGGCTAATCGTCTTTCTGAAATCTCTACATATTTTTGGTTTAATTCTATCCCGATATAATTTCTTCCTAGTTTTCTGGCAACTACGGCTGTCGTCCCGCTACCCATAAACGGATCAAGACAAATTCCTCCCGCCGGACACCCGGCTTTCACCATCGGCTCTATCAACTTTTCTGGAAAGGTGGCAAAGTGAGCCTCTTTGAAAGGTTTGGTGGTTATTGTCCAGACGGAGCGTTTGTTGCGACCATTAGGATTCTCATTGTCTCTATCGGTACGAAGCGTCATTCCATCTGGCCTGTTGGCATTATAGACTCTCTTATTTCCTGGTAAATGATGATTTTCGGCATAAGGCTCTTTTATTGCCTCATTATCAAAATAATACTTCGGACTTTTAGTTAGTAAGAAAATATATTCGTGACTCTTGGTACATCTGTCGGTTACGCTCTCTGGCATAGCATTGGGTTTTGACCAGATAATATCTTGCCTTAAATACCAACCATCTGCTTGTAGTGCAAAAGCGACACGCCAAGGGATACCAATTAAATCTTTTATCTTAAGCAAATAATGTTTTGGTTTGTTATTTCTCCCACGAATTTTAACGGCGGCCGCATTGCCTGTCGTCATTGTTTTAGAACCCCCACCAAAATTGTTCCAATAACTATCTCCTAAATTTAACCATAATGTACCTTCTTTTTTAAGTATTCTTTTTACTTCTCTAAATACATCAACCATTTTAGATACATATTCTTCGGGAGTTTTTTCAATCCCGATTTGGCCATTAACGCCGTAATCCCGGAGTCCATAATAAGGCGGACTGGTAATAACACAGTCTACACATTCGTTGGGTAATTTTCTTAATACTTTTAATACATCGCCCTGATAGATTTTATTTAATTCAATCATTTGCATAATAAACCTTATAAAAATACTTCTCGGGGTTGATTGGGTTTAGATCGGCAATCTTGCTGTAAGTAGAATCAAGCAATCCGGTGTGGCCTTCGGCGGCGGCCTGCTTGAATAGTTTAAACCAAGACGGGCCGGGCTTGAAATTTAACGCCTTGGCCATTCGAGCGGCCTTGTCTTGCCATTCATAGGCGGCCCCGCCCGTTTGTTTCTTCCCTAATAAATCATCTAGTTTCCTGAACCCGGACGGTTTAGATTTTTGGTCAGCAACGCTGATATTAATATTCTTTACATTCTTATCATTCTTGTTTATGGTGTGGCGAGTCTGTGGCTCTCTTGTGGCGTTCGGTGTGGCCTTCGTGTGGTCTTCATAGTTTCTAGGATTTTGATAATAGTCGTATTTAACAATGTTTATTAGTATTCCCGCTGTAGTTTTCTTTGTGGCTATCATATCGGCTTTCCTTAACCACTTCATTGCTTTTTCGCAATCCCATCTTGAATAGCTTTCTTTTCGCCAACCAACATACCAAGATAAACCATCAATAATATCCTTATATGTTCTAATTAATTGACCCCTTTGGCAAACTCTGGTATCTTTATGATTTGCGTTTTGTAAAATCCAGTCCCAGATTTCTCTTATATGAGGCGGGGCATTGGCTATTGCAGACTGCTGGATACACCGGGCCTTGATATAATAACCGCCTTCGATTACCATCTTGCCCCCTTTCCTAGGTTACAACTACTACATAAGGTTCTTAGATTGTCTAAATTATTCAATCCGTGTTTCTTTTTTGGAATAATATGGTCTACGTGAAGCAATACTTCTTTTCCTGATTTTCCACAAGCTATACACTTAAAATCATCTCTCTTTAGAATAAAATATCTCAACGACTTATTAAGCGTTTTGGGGAAATTTTGTTTTTTGTTTTCAAATTCTATATCTCGTAATCCACGAATTGTTATGAAATCATTATCTTGAAAAATTCTTATTATATTCTTTGAAAAACATTGAATACAATATCTTTTATCCTTTATTGTCTCAACGATCGCTCGAAATCTATTATTACAAATACAACAAATCAAATCTTGATTTGTTATCCACGTTGAGGTATTAGTCAGTTTAACCCACCCTGTCATATTTCTCTCCTTCAGCCGGTAACGGCACCGGCAAACCAGTCTGTTGATCGATAACCACGAATCCACGACCCTGACACCCGTGACAAATTTTTTTCTCACGAGAAACAGTTCCGAACCCATTGCAAGTAGGACATTTAATAGGGGTAAACCTTTGAGGATCATTCAATCTATCATTCATTACCCCAACATTAACCCTTTAGTTGGCTCTTGTCAAGCCCCATAACGACAAGGGCCGCCAGTCGGCCGTTTCCGTCTTCCGAACCGCCTCGTGGCCCGTCATTTGCCGCCAACAGCCATAATCTATTTATTCTCGTGGTAACGAGGGAGATTATGCTGGTTGACTTTGCAGTTAATCATTTTGCAGAGAATTTACTGACTACGTTCCCGGCCACATAAGTTGCCATAACCAGTTTGACGAAATCTAGCCAAACTTCCGGTGTGACCGATCCGGCAAGAACCAACACGAACGCCAGTAAAACTGAAAATAATCCGAATATAAATTTTCTTCCGCCTAATGTTTCAATCATTATTATCACCTCCCGCTTATCCTTTTTAACAATGCTAATAATACATTTTTTGTCAATTCGCCGATCTTTGACGGTTTTTTGTTCTTTTCCAATTCAATTAGGCACGATCCTTTTTCCGCCGATACCCGGTTGACTTGGGCTTGAAGATCTTTAGTCCGAGCCTCGTATAACCCCCCCACATCAGAGGCAGTTTTTATGGCCAAAGATAGCTTGGATTGTAGCCCTTTTCTCAATTCTTCCTCTTGTAGCACCTGATCCTTGAGTCTGCCAACTTGCTCGACCCGATTTTTCAGTTCAGTGTCAGATTGGGTTAATTGATTTTGAAGGTCAGTCGTGCGTGATTTGAACCCCCCGATGACCGCCTCTGTTGATGAGTAGGGGGTGTCGTCCGGGTTGTCTTGGATCTCTAAATATCTAACTACCTGATCCCACTTGGTACTATTCCCGACCAGTTTTTCGTAAGTTTTAGCGTCAACGGCTACTGTAGTGGCTGACACAATGTCCCCTCCCCCTTGTTTGTACTTCCGAAGCTCGTCAAAGAATTCTTGTGGATTAACCGCCCCAAAATATCCATTGTTATAATTAAACACCTTAAATGTCTTTTTTACAAGTTCCCCTCGTTTGACGGTAAAATGAAGATGGGGAGCGGTTGAATTTCCGGTATTATCAGAGATCGCCAATCCCTCACCCTCGTGTTTTACATCAAATTCCTTTCTGGAGTCGCAATGGGCGTATGTCAATTTCCAAGTACTATATAATTTTACTGTTGCTTCAATATATTTACCGAACCCATTAGATCCTTCGTCACCGACGCCATAAAATTTGGACTCCCAAGAAGCCAATATATTTCTTTTTCCGTCCGGGGTGTCTGAATATTTAGTCCTTAAATCCCAGCCATTGTGTCCCTTAAGATTAAACTTAGCGTAGTTTTTAGGATTATCTCCAAATCCTTGAGTGATTAAAAATGGTTCTATCGGGCGGATAATATCGCTCATTAAGAAATTCTTTTTATCAATCCTCTGCCAAAATCCCACAAAAAATTGACAGCCAAAACCAGTATTGACCCAAGCACTGTCATTTTTCCTGCCAAATTAGATTGGAAATCCTCAACCACATCAACTCTTTTTTCAACATTTAGAAATCGTTTATCTACTTTATCTTCAATTCTGGCCACGACTTCGTGAACGTCTTTGAGTAGTTGATAACTGGTGTCTTTCATAAATCACAAATATTTTATCAGTTTGGTAACTAATGTCTTAGCAATCAATTTTGTTTCATCGTCAAAGTTTGGCCCCTGAGCCGCTTGAGCCGCCTTTGCCATCGGTGCGGCGGCGGTACGAGGAGCGACATTAGGAGCCCCCGCCGGGGGTGGTGATGTTGGGGCCGGAGGAGTAGGAACATTCGGGCCTCCGGTGGGAGTACTCCCGGCGGGTGCACTTACTTGACCAGACATCGGGGTTGTCCCACCACCAGCGGGTGCACCCCCCATTCCTCGTCTTGCCAATGCTTCCCTGATTGCGGTCATATCTATTTCTGGCATAGTTGTATCATTTGACTAATGGAACTATTTATTGTCATCATTTTGATTTTACTCTATTCGTTTAACGATTGATACTCATTAAAATTTATTTCAGCCGGACTGGCCGGAAATTGCTGTTGTGATGTATTTGGTGGCGGACTGGACATTTGGAGTTGAAGATTATATTTGATGGTTTGTAATTTCTGGGCCATCGATTCTTCGTCGTCCTGAATTTGCGGGCCGTAATTCTGCATATATCGTCTAACCTCACTCTCAGGAACTGCCGCTCCCGAATTCAAACGGAGCAATTGTTCAATTGTGTTAAATAATGCGGCATCAAATGCTGGATCAAACCATTTTCTGACCCCGGACATTTTCTTAGAAATACTTAAATCTGTGGGAATTCCTTTCTCGTCAACTTTTAACTTCCTCTCAATTATGGCAAGAGTTGCCAAGCCGGATTTACCCTGTGCTTCTCTCATTTTCATAGTGGCATTTAATTTTTGTTGACCGTAGACAGTACTTATTGCCGACTTCAGTAAATCGGCGGCTTTTTTATTGCCGTCCATAATCGCAAGCATATATGCCTTTTTCATTTGTTCTTCTGTCGGCATTCCGCCAAGTTCATCTTCCAGGGTCAATCCCGGAGTTTTTTCCTCGAATAAAAACTCCTCTGGGGATTTCACTGTGGGAAATTCTTCGGCTTGGGTTTGAGGGAACTCTATTTCCGAAGGTGAAGGAATTTGTCGGCCGATAAACTGAGCCGCCTGTGCCGCCTGTCCACCACGTCCCGTACCAATAGCCATCTTACTAGCCAATTGAAATGGAGCCTTACCCACCTTTTCTGCCACTCCGCCGATTTTGATCCCGGCTTGAGTTAAATATGGCCGCATAGCTTCAATTCCGGCTTCGAATGTCGGCCCAAGTACCATTCCGGCGGCCAAACCATAAATTCCACCAAGGGCATATCCCCCAACTGGGGCGATTGCCCTCTCTATCATTCTTGCCCCGCTGGATGCCGTTGGGGTCTGCATTTGAGCCGTCGTTTCAATTACCATTTTTTTAAGGTCAACAAATGGTTTCTGGATTGATCTTAAAGTTCTAATACTATCAGCGTTCATTAATTGTTCTCCCAGTCTTTTGCTTAAATTCATTGCTCGTCCGATCACTTCCGGCGTAATGGTGCTTTTAACCACTCCCTCGACATCGGCAACTTCCTGAAGATTATCCATTAAAGTTCTAGCCACTCGTTGATATGCTTTTGCAGACTCAAGATTATTGATCGTTATCCCTTTTACTGTTCTATCGGCAAGGTTTCGGCTTGATTTTCTAAAATAATTACTAGCGATTCCCTCAAGTTTTCTAACAGACTTAATTACCGCTTCTGGTTCGGCCGATCCAAACGGAATTCTAGCTCCTTTTTTAGTTACTGCCGCAACTGGAATTTGTCGGCCGATTTCTCTTTCGAGAGCATTGACTACATCGGGAACGATATCTCCGTTTGCCGCCAATTCATCAATTCCCTGACCCCAATTATCAACTTTAGCAAATCCTTTGATTTTGCCTGTCGCTTTAGAAACCACCTCATTGACCAGTCCAGTTTTTCCAGTAACCTGATCGGCAAACTGTCCCCAGCCTTCTACACTGGTAATTGGTCTTTTGTGAAGCAACATTTCTTTTGCTATTTCTAGCGGTTTAATTTCACGAGCCAATGGGGCTGGAACTTTGAAAGCGGTTGCCCACAATCGCGGTGCAACCTCTATTTTAGGAAGTTTGGGGATTGTGGCTTTAATTTTAGTAGAAATTTCACCAACCTTACCGGCCATTTTGGCAACTTTGCCTGCTTTACCCACGCCAGCTAATGCTTTTAACGGTTTAATGAACGGGATAACATCGAGAGCGGCACTGACTGGTTTTTCATAAGCGAATTCTCCTGGTTGCTTTAATAATTGTCCGTATTCTTCGACAGTTCCTTTAACTACTGCCCCACCCAATTCTCCCAATCTTCCCTCTTTACCGGCTTTAATTAACGTACTAGGCAAACGGCTAATTCCCGATACTATTTCTCCTACATCGCGACCGACATTTTTGATAAATCCCCCCACGCTTTTCTTGGGTTTAGGTTTATTGACCACTACTTCATCAGATACTTCCGATCGCCGAGACGCTTTTAATCTATTAATTTCGACCATTGTGCCATAGGCTATCTCATCTTCTGACCAACCCTGCTGTCGGACTATTTCCTGTTGGCGTTTGATATCTTCAAGTGAATAAGCCATATTTAAGCTAAAAGTGCTCTATTACCATAAGCGTAAGCCAACCAGTCTTTCTGTGGTCCGACATTACTAGGTCCTCCCAATCCAAACAGGCCGTTCTTTCCTCTCCCGATTTCCACGCCTTTCAATGGTTCACCGGGGGCTGAAAATCCCGCTCCTCTTAAATAATCCCCCATATTTAAATCTCCCCCGCCCCCGGTGGTGGTTTTCTTTTCGGCAATATTGTATTTAGATGTCAAGGCCATCTTCTCTTTTTCTCTGATCCAATCCCGTTCCTCTTTGGCGAGTTGATCGGCTTTCTGTAGTTCATAGTTTGATAATTGTTGATCTCTTGATAATTTAGTCAATACAATCTCAAGTTCCGCTTTCTTAGCGTCATTAAACCCGGTCATCTCGGTGGCGTATCTATCGCTAAAAGCACTAATTCTCATTTCGAGAGGAGTTAGTTCTTTCTTTTGTTGTTCCCTAACAAGTCCAAGCATTGTTCCTAATTCCCCGGCTTTCCGTCCATATTGCTCAAATACCGGCTTGTAAGATTCGGCAAGTCTGGCCATTTCAGTACCAACCTGTCCTTTCTCTAGGGCCGCTTGTCTGGCCCGTTGGGCCTCGGAAACAAACTGTCCGGCGGTTCTCTCTTTAATGGCTTGATCCAATTCATTTAATCCTGATTGAAGTTGGCCGAGCCTTCCCTTAAAAATATCTATTTGTTTTTCTTCTCCGGCGAGTCCGGTTTCAGTTTTTAGCCTGCCGTACTCACTTTCTAGGGTTGGCTGACCCAAGACCTTAGTTTGATATTCAGTAAATAATGCTTCCTGTGATTTATTTTGCCTCTCTTGCTCCGCTATCCTGTCTGCTTCTTGTTTTTGGATAATTCCGGCATAATCAAAAACAGGGGTCGAGGGTTGGGCGGCTTGCGTAACCTTATATGATCTATTCCACGCTTCCGCCAATCTATTATCGTCCCATTTTTCCCGTCCTTCGCTCATTGCCCGCCTCAAATCGTCGTATTCATTAGATAGTTGAGTCGTAGTTCTCTGGGGAGTAGGAGTAGTAATAGGTGTTGCGGCCGGAGTAGAAGCCCGGGTAGTAGAAGCCCGGGTAGAGGTTGGTGCAGGGAATTCGATACCAGTTCCGGTATTGGCCAAGTCTAATGCCGGAGAACCAACACTAAGTGATTCGCCCGGATAAATAAGGTTAGGATTACCCGAACGATATCCGCTGATTTGGCTTAGGGGAACGCCATATTGTGAAGCAATCCGTGATAGTGTGTCTCCAGATTTTACTGTATATTGTTGCATACAAAAAAAGCATCCTTCTAATACGACTGCGTGAAGCAATGCTGATTAAAGTATAGCACAATTAATCCACCTCAAAGATTTCTAGCTTCATCAATTATTTTGGTAATCATCTCTTTATCTTTCTTGAAATTGATACCACTTTTCTTGACTTTCTGGATTGCCAGCAATAGTTTTTCTTTGCTAAAATCTCTGAAATAATCGGAATAGTGATCTTCAATAATCCGCTTCGGATTTTTACTCCTGATCCCTTCTTCTTTATCAGGTATATTGATGATTCCGACTATTTTATCTGTCATACTGCCCTTGGACTAATGATTAAAGCGTCAATGACTCCCAGACTGTCGGCAGTTGCGTAAGCCTCAAGAGCAATAGCAATCGCCGTATTACCCGTCGCCGCCTTCATTCCTATTTCTGCCGTAGTGAAAGATCCGATAAAATCTCCAACAACGATAGCGGTAGTTCCGTTTACTTTTAACAATGTCGTCTTTCCCGAAGTTTGGATTAACCCATAAGCGGTATCTGCGATACTCTCGGTGGCTACCCCGAATGCTTTTTGGTTACCTTGAGTGGTAGTGGTAGTGACTTCATCTCCGGCGGCCACGGCACTTAATACCACCAACGCCCCGGCCCCGATTGTGCCACCAGATGTATTCTTCATCTTCCGCAACACCACGTCATCATTGACATCTGCCCCCCAGTTTCCCGATATAAAGTTCCCGACTCCGGTTGACAAATTATTGATTGTTTTCTGATTCATTGCCGTACCCCTGACGTTATTTCCAACAATGGTGTTATAGTCGGAGGCATCCGACAAACGAATTCCATCATTGACGTTGAATGAAATATAATTACCTGAAACCGTGCAATTATCGCCATTGGAAGTGTGAATCCAAACTCCGTAATCGGCGTTCTGTTCAATGATATTTCCAATTATAACTGTTTCTTCCCGGCTGACATCAATTCCTCTTAAATTGTTGCGATATATTATGTTATTAGCAATTATGTTTTTACCGCTAAATACTGCGATTCCCGCTTGTTCATTGTGAGCGGAAATACAATCCCTAACGATATTTTTTGTCCCCAACCCTAGACTATTATTCAGATAAATACCCGATAGAGCCGTACTATTTAATGCCCGGCAATTATCAATCACGCAAGATTGTCCGCTATCAAGATAAATATTTATCCCGATATTATTGAACCCCAAACAATTTAATACAGTTAAATTGACGCATCTTTTGAGATGAAACCCCCGTCCGTAAGTTCCGGATATAAAGTTGTTGGACCTGACATTCTCGACCCAAGAGTCATAAATATAGTTTAAATTGATTTGTCCGTCCATATTCCCGGCGGCATTTTGTAGTGTAAAATCTTTCAAGACTATTTTTCTTAAAAAGGCGGCTGTATAGTATGAAAGTGAACTAATAGTAACGCCTTGATATGCCTTGGATAACGTAATTTGAGTATCGCTATCAACGCTGGCAATATCTGAAAGAACGCCATCAATAACTATCTTTTTGGTGGTGTCAACATTTGCCGCCCACGAAGTCCCCGATCCGGTAACAGTTGTCGATCCGTTTGTGACCGTTATAGTCCCAACCGCATATTCCCCGGCCGAACCATTGGCCGATATTCCGGAGTTTGTAGAATTGGCGTCAATGATTGTGGTATCGGGATCTTCACCGACTAAAGTAATATTATTGTATAAAGTTATTCCCGTGGTTAAGGTGTATGTTCCGGCTTTCAAGAATACAACCCCGCCCCCCAAATCATCCACATAATCTATCGCCGCCTGTATGTCTTTGAAATCCCCAAGACCGGCATTCGTGCTAGTCCCGACAATCGCCTTCGCCGCCCGAGACGAAGGTTCGAGATTGTAATTCCTGATTGTCCGCAAGCTTTTATGGTCGAGTCGTTTAGGACTACTAACAGGAAAGAAAGGATCGATAGATGGAAATACTGAATATGGATTTTTTGGCATTAAAAGTCTTTCTCTTCACGCAAGTCGTCATATTCCAAAGCCACTCCGGTTACTGTCGGTGAGGTGCTTCCGGTTGCCGCCAAGATAACCTCAAATTGGAACTCATTAAACGTAGCATTGGAAAAGTCAACCGGAAGCCTAGTTTTTGTTGTCCCAACTGTTGAATTTGCCGTCCCCGTGGTATAGCTTGACGCCCGATCCGTTTTGTATCCGATTTGGATTGATTCGCCGGATACTAAAGCAAAATGATTTACTTTAATAATAACCGCTTTCTTGTTTTCTCCATTCCTTTGGTCGTCAAATATAAGGCTTTCCATTGTGGCGGATGAAAACGGACTGGCAGAATTTGCGATTTTATCCACTCCGTAAGATGATCCATCTTTCCACGCCATAAATAGATTGTTGCCCACGCCACGCAAGGCTCCAATTCTAACCCCCGTGCCGGTTTGTGTTCCGGTTGAGATGGGCCAAGCATAATTTAACACTTCAGGATATTTGTCAGATTTAGACCCCCATTGATAAGCCCCGTGGTAAATATCGGTAGAATCAGTATTACCGCCAAATCCAATAATTGCCTGTCCTTTCCAGCTAGTTATCGCTCCGGGCAATACTTCAACATATTTGCCAATCACCAGTTTTGAAAGTTGATGTAATTTACTGAACGGATTGTAATTGACGTAAATAAATCCGGAAGATCCCAATACCGAGATCAATCTATTCCTTGAATTAAGAATAGCGTTAACACCGCCATCTTCCGTTTTTACAAAGTAGTTAAAATTATCGGCCGTTCCATCCCATAAAAACAAATAGCCTTCTTCATTTCCGGTAATAGAAGTCCCACGCCACGTTCCCATTACCAGATATTCATCAATCACTTCAAGACATCTAATGTTCAATCCTACCGGAAGCGTTAATTTGGTAACTGTGGTAGTCGTGCCGTCCGTCTGCAGTAATTTATTGCCGTGGCCAACATAAATATATCCCTTGAAAGATTTGACCGGGGCGTAGGTTGAACCGCTGGTATCATCTAATCCGGTGGCAAAGGCATCGGTAAACGCCACCGCACCCGACAACGGCCCATACCGGCCAAGTTGGGTATTCTGGGAATAATAGAGATAATCATTATAGACATCTATTCCTTGCCCCACAGAACTAGCCACAGTTCGCTCGTCAGTCCACGTCCCGGCAGAAGTCCGTTTATAAATATGCCCGGCGTCGTCGTATCCGTAGAGATTGGTATCGTGGGGTGTGCCGGGGACTAACCATTTGATCAATCCGGTAACAACCGATCCAGACTCCTTTGCCGATGCCGGTAAAATGGTCATCTGTGACGGATCATTGAGGATATTTAACTTCTGGCCGAATAAGAAAGATCCGGCGATCCCGACTTTCTCCGATTCACTCACCCCTCCGCTGAAACTTCTTTGAAATAATATTTTTCGAGACATATCATTTATTAGCGAATACACCAAAATATTTGATCTCGGCCAATTTTCGACTTTCGATAGCATCAATCATATTTTTGAAGTACCCTAGATTGACTGGTTTGAACCAACTCACACCCTTAAATCCCGATCTATTGTGACTAAATAATTTAGAATGAAAAACATTCTGAGAGACAGTACATAATCTTAAATTAGAACGCTGATTATCTAAACGATTCATATTTATATGATCTACTATTTGACCCTTGATTGAATGTAAAATTAAACGGTGCATTAGGCTTTTTTTGTTTTTTTTACTGCCCATCCAAGAATAAGCATAGCCATCACTGTGTAAATGCCAATTAAATTTATTCAACCATTCAAAATCAATATCATCAACAATGGAAAATTTCCCTTGGGTGATTTTAATTTTTTTCACGATGATATACCTCCGCTTGGAAAATATGCGGGGTAGGTATATCCCCACCTCGACAACCAACCCTTGGGCCGGATTATCTCTCCTCGACTCTTGGTGGCGTGCCGTAGTTTCGCCCCGGATAGTCCGGCATTAAATAATCCGATGTATTTCTTTTCTTGTTCAATATCTCTTTTGGCGGCGTAGTAGTGTTGTAGAGCAAAATAGCAAGGCAGGATTTGCATATCTTCGGGCAGATTAAACGCCTGATCTATTTCGTAAGTTACCCCGGTCAAAGATGACCCCTCATATACGTTCTCAAGCGTGATAGATGTAGTAGAAGTGAACGTGGCGATTTTATAGTACATACCGTCCCCTTGATCGCCGGTATCGGTTATCTTGAAGAATCTACCCACCATTGCTTGGGTAAAGACGGTATTCGTTCCGGTAACTACTGCTGAACCATTGGTGACGGCGACTGATCCCGTGGTGTATTTATCCACGGATAAATCCTTGTCTGTGGCTTCGTAAATAATGGTGATAGTATATCCGGCAGTTGACGGCTTGGGATAAAATAAAATTTCGGCCCCGCTATAACCGAAGCTGGGACGGACAAAATAGACCTGCGGATAATCCGAAGACTGAGCTGTTAGATTCAAGTAATCCCAGTATTCCTGCGACTCTTCCTCTGAAATTGGATAAACTGTCGATCCCACAGTAACGGTAATGCTCTTAACAAACAAGAAATCAGGCGGCATTTGATAGGCCTGCTGGCTGGCAACAGTTAAGCCAGTTTTTGTCTTTTCGGTGACCGGTCGGGATAAATCTGACAGTATTAATTTATAGCCAAAATTTGCCATCCTCTTGAAAAATACAAGAATATTCGCTGTCGAATCGTTTGACAAATCCTGCATCGTTGATAAACAATCATCCCAAGTAAGCATAATTTAATCCTTAAATTGATTATATCACTGACTTAACACTTCGGAGTCCAATCGGTTGTTATTTTCGTGACTGCCGCCCAACTTGCGGTTGTTTTACTGGCTGTTGACCAGCCGGTGGTTATTTTGTCGCAAACGTCCCCGGCGTTTGGATATGGGAATTCGTAGAGAACGGCCCTGATCGGATACAACCTCTGCCACCGCTTGATATCAAATAAAGGTTCATTGGTCTTTGGATTCCATTTATCCATTCCCACCGCTTCCGCCAGAGACATATTTTTAATATCAATAGGCATAAACGCCGGATAGATATATTGCTGGCGTTTCACGTCCCAAATCTTATCCGGGAATTGAGGAATCCATTTATCCGGCGTGCTTCTTTCTAATTGGGTAAGTACCCAAGTATCAATAAACAGTGTCGGATAAGTGAACTGTTGGCGTTTAATATCAAATAGCGGTTTTTCGGTATTGGGAATCCAAGCGTCAACGCTAACTTCTTCTGCCGGTTCTTCTTCCAATCCAAACCAAGTCGGATACATAAACTGCCAGCGTTTGAGTTGAAATAATTGAGTTGGAAGCGGGGTTTGCCAAGTCGAGGCCACTCTAACGTCATCACTAGGCAAGGTATCGTAATTGATGTTTGAAGTCCAAGTCGGGTAAGTATGCTGTTGGCGTTTAATATCCCAAATCTTGTCTGGATATTGGGGTTGAAATCTATCGTAAGATACCGCCTCGGGTTGAGTTAATTGGTTGACGTCAATAGATAAACTTGGATATGTCCATCTAATATCCTTCTGTCTCCATATATAATCAGGGTATTCAGGTTTCCATTTATCAATATTAACAAGTTCACCTCTCAATAGAATTGTTGGATCAATATCTGCCCACGAAGGATAGGTGAATTGTTGTCGTTTAATCTGGAATAACTGTTTTGGCAGGGGTGTTTGATAAGTCGAGGCGAATCTCACATCGTCACTCGGCAGAATATCGTAGTTTATATTTGATACTAAATGGGGATATGAATACTGTTGTCTTTTAATGTCGAATACCTTATCGGGTTTTTCTCCGATCCATTTATCAACTGTGATAGTTTCTCCAAATGAAGTTAAAATCGGCTCGACTTTAGAGGGATATTGAATAGTTTTCATATCAGTATGGGATCGTTCTTATTTTCTCAAAAAAACCAATTGGCATTTCTTGACTTCTAGCCCAAGCCGCCTCATTTATTGCGACCGCCGAATGCACCACCGTCAGCTTGGGGTCGCCAGCTGTCCCATCAGCCATAGCGAAAGAAGCGGCATTGTTTCCAGTCGGTTCTGTATTGTCTACGTCCATCTGAACCCGTAATCCAAGTTTTGTCGGGGCAGTTTTATTTATTTGCCCCAGATTTCCCGAAGCAATTGCCATATCCTGATAAGCGTTAGTCATCCCCGTAATATCTAGGGCGGCTGTTGCCAAGTTGGTTGCCCCAAGGTCTACAAAATCATCTGCTTGTAACGCAGTGGCGCTAAATTGAGCGTTGGAAACAAGGTAGATATTTGAACCATCGGCGTCTACTAGCGAATCGGTGGTGTGAAAGAAAGAAGCCGTTGCCGAATCAATTGTATCAGTATCAGGGATGGTTGCGGTTGGCCAAGTAAAAAAATTGCGGTAAACCCGCCAATCGGAAGCGGTAATTTTTGAAGCAAGACAGTTTTCGTAAACACCATCATTGGTAACGGTTCCGGTTGCGGCATCTCTGGCCGCCGCCCAGTTTGCCTCATTCGACCTAAAGATATTACCATCAACAGAGTCTCCGCCAGTTCCAATGGCAGGATAAAAAATCGAGGTAGTATTCCCAATTTTCCCTTTAATAATCGGCGAGTTTTCTTTACCGACAAGTTTTATCGTATGGGCCAGAGATTGCCTTATCGCTTCAATTGGATCTTCCCGAACAGTCCGTCTTTTTAACTCGCCAGTTATATCGTCTACCCATTCTCTGATAACAGACCCATTCGGATCAAAGACTAAAAAAGGAGGGTTGATTATCTTAAATCGTTCAATTTCCGTCGTGCCGTCTTTACCGAAACCGAGAGGTCTGCCGTTTTTCCACGCTTGAGCAAATAGCTCTACTCCGCCAGTAATTGCGTTTAGGCTTAAAATTTCTACTTTGGAATTGTGTTGCGGAGAAACAAAAATACCTCGATGGTCAAGCTTGGCTATCTCTTGACCTCTGATAATGGTTTTCTCTTGTGGTGATTTATTGAGAAGCAGATCTCGGATCATTACTCTATTTTACCACCGAGAATAATAGTCGTGGGAAACGAATCAATCACTTTCAGAGTTTCATTCCTTGATCTTTTAATTTCCATTTCCTGTAATCTCATCTCTAGGGGAACACACAAACCTTGGCACGCCGGATTATCGCAGACAAATCCCTTGCATTTCATACAATAAGAATACGACCGGCTTCTCTCCATTCGCACAAATTGGCCCGAGCAATGAATACAACGAACAGTATCGGCAACGTGGCGGCCATCAACTATCCACGCTCCCCCCTGTTTATTCTCGGCCCGGACACCTTTATATGGATTGAGGTCGTCTTTCTGAAGTTTTGAGATGTAGTTCACTAATCTAAACGGGCGGGCGGGGTGGGCCTCACCGCTTCCTCATCTTTGTATTTATTATCCC
>ERZ1292623.1088-Hain-H51-01um-R1-1088-length-26981-cov-5_pt1 | contig 26981 bp, 43 predicted proteins | sample MGYA00564398_ERZ1292623 | MGnify/ENA primary metagenome ERZ1292623 (study PRJEB36523, sample SAMEA6512633) | groundwater metagenome | collected 2019-01-07 | study: AquaDiva: Metagenomics assemblies of 32 groundwater samples | reverse complement strand
CGGAACACTCGCGAAAAGACTCATACTACTCTTTCCTCTATGATTTTGCACGCCGCCTTCCGAAGAATCAATTTGGACAACGCCCGGACATTCGAGTATTCTCGATTCATGGCCTGCAGGACGGTGACCAAGCGCGGCAAACAGATCCGAGGAACCTTTCAAGCTTGCCGCGTCGCGCCCAAACGGTCGATCGCACCGGGAAGCCTTCGCTGGAAGGGGTCCGGTGACGCGTGGCTGCAGACCGGCTGCCCGAAAGGGAAGTGGCGATCCAGGAAAAAGGTGTGCACCGTCGGTACGAAGCTCGTGGAAATTCTACGTCCCACCGGTCGAGGGGCGGCCCTTGCCGGTATTGACCAGACTTCTCTGTTCAGAGACGGCAACGCTTCTTGGACACCTGACAAACGTAAGGCGTCCTCTTCAGGGAAGCTGTAAACCATGGCGCGCCGGCACATTGGAGAAGAAACAGAGAACTGGCGCGGCGGACCGATCAATCGCCGCGCCTTCGCGCAAATGTTGCGCGTCGCACAGGAAATGGGCTGGCCTTCAAGCTACGATAACGATCTCTTCGTTCACGACCGCGGTGCGCTAGAAAAGGACGTTCCCGAGGGCGCACCCTTTGCCTGGGTCCTTCGTGCCACCGGAACGCACCTATTCACGCCCGCGCTCGCGACGACACCCGAAGACCGGCACGCACTCCTCGGTTACCCGCGAATGATCAACCGCGCCTTCGGAGACTCACCACAGGTGTGGTTCTGGTGGGACGGCCTATCGCTGGAAGAAATGACCTACACCGACCGACCACAGCAAATCCGCGACCGGATAGAAGCTTGGTACGAGCGCCATGGGCCCACGCCCGAACTGGCTGGCACCATGAACCTGCATGGCAGATCGCCGGGCGACGACGCGGCCTTTCGACCCACGTTTATCGCTAAGACAACAAACGTGTGGGTTGGACAAACGACAATCTTCTACGTGGATAAATACGCACGGGCGACACACCACCCTACATTGAAGTTTCGGATTGACGGCCGCAAGGGCGAATTCCGCGTTGACGTGAGCGGCCTCGCCGGGTGGGAGGCCATTGACGACGGAGTGGGATTTCCAACGTTTGAGGCAGCAGAGAACTACGTGACGCGCTATTTGAACGCTGTTGCCGAACAAGGAACACGGACGCCGCGGGTGGAACGAGCCGGACTCTCCAGCACGCCAGTCGGAGAGGCCGTGTGCCCGAGGTGCAGAGGCGGCGGAGACCTAAGCCAAGAAGACCTCCCCGGCATTCCGTGCCCGGTGTGCAGGCCCGGCCGGCGGGCCGAAGACGCACCACGGCGGCGCCGAACCCGCCTTGCAGGCGTTGACGTACAGCCTGGACCAGACAACACATTCACGAACTACCACTCGGCCTACCGATACGCCGTACTGCAAGCGCGAAAGCTGAAAATGGACCACGGAATCCGTAAGGTCAAAGAGTTCGGCAAGGAACGTTATCGCGTGTTCATGCTACCACGTCCCGAAAACACGTACGGTTCGGATCTTTTGGCTGAACGCGTACGGCCTAGCGACCCGCTCACAGACTGACGGCCAGTGAGATCTAGTTCTCACTGGAAAGTCCACTTCATGCAGCGCGGCATGGAACCACCCCGCCCGTTCGGAAAGACGTCCACGATCGTGTGCGCAGAATCAAGAGACGAAGCAAAGACGTGTGTTGCCGACCAAGCCTCACCCATGTTTCCAATCTCCGCGTCCCGTACCGACGCGCCCGTCGGCGTCTTTTCGCCGTGTCAGTGCCCGGGCAAGACCGCCGCACCTTCCACACCTCGAACGGGCTCCGTCGTTACGCTGGTGTCGAGGCTGCGCTCTGCGACGTTCCGATCCGATCCAGGACGAATCCTAATCGACTTTTTTGCCACGACTGGACCTGCGCGTCAGCGGTGGATACAAGCCCTTGCCGAGTTGGGCGAAGGCGAGCTACGCGGCGTTCGGGTAATTGCGCGTGACTACGGCACTGCATCCGGCATAGAAATGGCCGACGCCGTCACGACCGTCCTCGGCGCACACGAAAGGGCTCTACCGGACGCCGGACTCGCAGGCGCTGGTGAATCTACGTCACCACCGTCCGACGAAATCGTCGCGTACCGGGAAAGACCTAGTGACGACCCAGAAACCGGCGAGCCCGGGGTCCTGCGCGACGAGTGGCGGGTCCGAGAGGTTGGATATTTTCAACCAGAAGAGCTGATCGCCGCCTTCGGAGACGATTGGCGCCGAGCACGTCCATTCGCCAGCCACGTGCTCGAACACCGATATATCCGTCGCGGCGCCGAGGAACCCTGGACGCCGTTTGACGCTGCCAGCTCCTTCCAAGAGGCGATCGAGGACATTGACACACACGCCGCTGCCCTTCACCCGGCGCTCAAGAAGCTACAACAGGGCCGGCAAGAGTACGCGGAGCAGCAACGCCACAAAGAGGAAGAGAAACGAGAAAAAGAGGCTGCCGCCGAGGAACGCGCCTTCCACAGCCGACGCTCGAAGGACGCCTTCGTACGCCTCCTGGGCACACGGGACCGCGTCTTGGGAGAGCAATGGAACGCCTTCAATGTTAAACACGGCGCCGATCAAGAGTATAAAGACCGCATGAGCAAAGATCCCGCCTTCATGGCCGCGTACACCGCCGTGCTCGACGCCGAGACGGTTCCCGCCAAGAGAAAAGCGATCAAGAAATTCTTGAACGAGTACGGCGCGACGGGCTAGCGACCGAACTTCGTAACGAGAACACGACAGCGCTGCGATTGCTTCATGCGTTTGGTAAGCGCCGCCTTCGCCTGCCGACTCCCAAGCAACTGAACGCGATCGGGAAGACCGGCCAGACCCTGACGCGCGAGCCGGACCAACCCGTTCCTAGGTACGATATTTGGGCATACGCGGCCGATCTGCGCGACGGCCGAGTCCATGGCCTCGACTGCCTGCGCTTCGAGAACCCGTCCAGAGGTTCCCGTCACCACACGCACCTCCTCGTCGTCCGCGATCGAACGCAGCGCAATTTGAAATCCCGCACCGTAAACACTGTGAAGGTAACGCACGACAGGATTCTTGTCTTGCCGGCTGGCAATCGTCCACCGAGCACCCTGACGCGCGATCGTGCTAATGATCTGTCGACGCTCCGGTGAAATGAAGACGGCCATATCAGTAGATTTGGACCAGGTCCAAAAACTCGCGGGTGACCGTGTATTCCGCCAGGACGTTTCCGCTCGGATCGGTAATGAGAACGTCGAGCACGATCGTTGCGCCCGACCGGTCGCCCTTTCCGGACACGTCGATTTCCACCGTCCCGATACTCTCTTCGCCAAAGGCCCAGTACTTTTTCGCGCTGTCAAAAAGGACGTCCGTTTCACCCGCCAGCCCGACAGTTCCCGCCCAGGAAACAGCCGGACCGATCTGGTCGACCAGGAACGGATAGTCCGAGTGCTCGACCGACTCGTCGTCTTCCGACCCGGGCCAATCGACCGAGACACGCAGCGTCGAGGCCTTCCAGTACCCGTCGACGTCGACGAGGTCCTTCGACGCATGACGCGAACGTCCGTCGCAGCCGAACAGGAAAGAGGCCAAGGCAAGCGCAAGGGTGAGTTGCGAATTCCGCATTCCGTTAGGCCTTCAGCAACGGAACACTCGGTTTCACGTTGAGCGCCGCCACCTGCCTGCGCTTTCGCGCGTTCAACGCAGCCAAGGTAACGCCAGCGACGAGAACCGCGCCCAGGACCAAGTTCCTCACGTCCGTTCCGGACAGGCCAAACTCACCTGCCAGCCCGGAAAAGCTCGACTCGTAGACGCGCCGCACCGACGTCGCGCCATAGACTTCCGGATAGTTCCGGATCTGCCAAAAGTTGCTGAGCACGGCCTCTCGGGCATTCTTGTACGGACCGTATTCGAGAAACTGCTCCAGCGTGTCGCCGACACGTTGCACGCCGACACCGTCGATCGTGTCCAGGACCTGCCGTGCCGTCGATTCCCAAGACTTCTTCGGCGACACAAAAAAGCCCTTCTTCGTCTCCTCGTACTGAAGCTCGTGAGGATCCAAGACCGCGTCCCAGGCACGAAGAACCGCCTGTTTCCAGTTCGAGAAAAGTTCCTTCTGCGCCTCGTCCTGGGCCTCAAAATCTTGCTCTTGCGCTTCGTCCGCCGACAGGCCTTCCGCTCTTGCCTCTTTGTTTGCGGCCCAGCCGGCTTCCGCAATGAACTCGCTGCTGCGCTCCTCGAAATCATCGTACGCGGGCAGGCCAAGCGCTTTGGCAATTTCGTCCAGGGTAAAAACGTCCTTCAGACTGTTACGTTTAGCCATGAGCAAAGCCTACGACCCGGGCCGGCACGTGTGCAAGTCATGGAAGATCAGGCCCAACCGACGACGGAAAGAGAAGACCTACCATCCTCTTCGGCGGCATGGACGTTTCCTAGTGAAGTACTTGATTCTTCGGACTCGACAACTGCCAGCGGACCGCGTGTCTTCGCCACGACGCAATGAACTCCGACCACTTACCGTCCTTGAGCCACAAAATGAACAGCTCGTGACCGTGCCGCCAACACCAGCCGCCCGTTTCGCCATACCGAACGTCCACCGGCTCGCCGCAAACTTCCTCCGTGCCTTCGACCAAGTCGCTTTTGAACGTCGCCGTACAGCCCAGCGTTTCCAGGCCACGATTCAACGCCTCACTCGGAAACTTGCCCTTGGGCGGCATGTTCGTACCAGCCACCAATCCAGCGTAACGGCTGAGCCTCGAAAAATCGAATTGACGACAAGCGACCGCTGCGCCTACGTTGGCGGTCGTGCGCAAACGCCTTCCCGACGAACGAGTAGCCCTTACACACAAGTTTTCCGTTGCCGGCCACGAGATCTACGTAATCGTCGGGCTCTTCCCGGACGGAACACCCGGTGAAGTCTTCCTGCATTCCGCCAAACAAGGATCCACCTTGAACGGCTTCTGCGACGGTTTGGCCCTTCTGCTCTCGCTCGCCTTGCAACATGGCGTGCCTCTCCAGACGATCGTCGACAAGTTCCGCAACACGCACTTTGCGCCTTTCGGGTGCACCTCGAACCCGGACATTCCGGAAGCGACTTCCGTGCTAGACTACCTCGGCCGCTGGCTAGAGAGAAAATTCCTTGCTGACCCAGCTCAGTTGAAAAAGGACGAGCCAGCCGCGACACTGGATCCGTGCCAAAAAGACGTTCGTCCCGCCGAGGGCGAAATTCCACTGCCGGACTCGGAAGTCCCATTGCCTTTGGACTCACCGCCGGGCAACTACTGATCGGTGCTCTCGGAATCGGAGGCGCCGCCTTGCTGGCAACCCGAAAAAGGGCCGAGAAGGGTGAGGAAGGTACTCCGAAAGAGGAAGGTCCTCCGAAAGAGAAAGGCTCCAACGAGGACGCAAAGCTCGCACAGAACGCCGACGCCGTCTTCGCGGCCTCTTTGGCGTCTGCCAACGCCCTCATTGCCGTCAAGACGTCAGGCACCGCCAGCGTGATTGCTGGTTTCGCCTCGTCCACCGTGGCGGCGGCTTGGCTGGGCCTTCCCAAGGCGACCAAGGCGAACGTCTGGCGAGGAAAGGTAGGCAGCTAGTGGCTAAAAAACTGATCACCGGCGCGCCGCCCGGACCTGCCGCCGTCACGCAATGGGCCGTAAACCGGATCTACGCCGAAATGCAAAGGCTCAAAAATGGCTTCTGCAAGGGCGCTGACAAAAACATTGCGAAGCTTCGAAAACACGGTGTTCGACTTCCCGAAATGAAGGGCTGGTCCTGTGACCAGAAGGTCGCCTTCTTCGCCGCCACCGGGCCGGTCGGGTTCGCGACGCTTGCCGTCGGCGAGCTGACCGCCGACCAAGTGTCGAAACTTGCGAGACAGATCACGCCGAACTTGAAGCGTGCCGAAGAGGCCGTCAAGGACTTTTCGCGAAGCCTGCGAATTCCACTGCCGAAGCTCGAATTCCCAGAAGTCGGCGGCACCGCCAGAACGCTGTGGCGACGTGCCGGTCTCGGTGGCAGCGCCAGCGGACCGTTCCGACTTGAAAGACTGCGCTGAAAAAGACCCTTCTGTTCGTGTTTCGAGCAAGCGCGTTCTGTCTCTTACCCTCTATCGCATGCCTTCCGGCCAGAGACCTTCCGCCTGTTTGTTTCGCGCAAGCGGAGATCACCTTCCGATCCGAGCAAGCGGAACAGTGTCCCGACCCAGGTGAAATCGATACGGCGTTGACCCTCGTGATCTCCACTGCCGACACACCGATCTCGACCCTGAACGGGTGGACGGCCGTGTACGAGGACGAGGCGCAATGGAGCGACGAACGAGGCCCTTTCGCAGGACTCACCGACGTTGAAAATCGACTCGTGTGGGTCGCCTTCCGAAACGTGTACGGGCCTATTCCGGTGACCCGGCACGAGTTCTTTCACGCGTGCCTCTTCGAGCTGACCGGCGATCCGGATACTGACCACTCCGATTCCCGCTGGAACCTCGTGAACTAGACGACACACGATTGGAGTGCCACACCAACCACCCAATACGCGCGTGTCCTCCCGCGAGAATCTGTGTCCTTCGGTGCACGCGCACGGCAGCCAAACTTGCGCCAACAGAGGAACGACGATAGCTAGAACGGGGCTCATGGCTTCAACGAGAGGTCCCTGACCACGACTGACGACGCCTTTCGTCCGGGTCTTCCCGATCCACATAGCCGCCGCAGTGCAGGTTTCCGTCTTCGTCCAGACCGCCCGTCTCGTTGCAACCGTAGGCAAGACACTCATCAGGGAGACGAGAACCCAACACTTTGGCTACTTCTGGATCCACAACAACGCTTCCATGGTGATCGTCGTCCGTGTGCCCACAGAGGCAAGTACCAGAGTACACAACTTTCCTGAACACCGTCATTCTGGACCCACACAGGACGGGCAAACATGAGTCTCGGAAACGCGCTCTCGGCCCGTGCCGCCGTGATCGTCGCGGCACGTTCGTGTTTCCGGCGCGGCATTCAGGTTCGCCTCGTCTAGCTCTTCAGCCCGGACGTCCTGGCCACGGCACAGCCCAAGTCTCCGCTGCGCGTTCGCCCGGAACGGATAGACCTTGTCGCGCCACGCCGGCACGCGAACCGTTGACGATATCCCAGGACCTACGACGCGCTTGCACTGACCGCAGACGAACATTTAACTCTGTCCTTTCTTTCTTGCCGCACCGACCGGCGCCAGGACTTTCCAGCCCTGACACGGACAGCGCGCCATTTCGCACCGCTGCTCACCGCGTTCCGAATGGTCCGCCCGACGGTGACGACAGCACAACGACCGCCACGCCGGCACTTCATGTCGCGCACCAGAGGTCATTCCGAATCCGGAAGCGCTTTGACTCGGGTGAAAATGAGATATCTCGCCTGACGTTCCGCCTCCGCCCTCCGTTTGTTCGCTACTTCTTTCCGCTCCGCCTCCAAAAACGCCGACTTCCGGTTTCCGACGTCAATTGCCCAACGAACCACCGCGTATTGAAGTTTTCGGTCTTCGGGGGCCGGAAAAAGCGTGCCGTCTTCGTCCACCACGGAGAAGAGAGGCGCATACCGCGTGTGCCTACTGTGCCGCTGCAAAATCACAAGCGGATCTGCAAATTTTCCGCCCAAGAATTCCAACAGGAAAGTGAGCCTACCCAACTCCGATTCTGTCAGATCTTCTGTGCTGTACTTCGTCAAGGCGGGCGGAATGCCATCACTCAGGGCGAACTCGACTGCTTTTGCTTGCTTCTCTTCCTCTTCCGTCATTTGCCTTTGAACCAAGCAAAGATCTTTTGCTGCGCTCGACGTACCAGAATGGCACGTTTGCGCTCTCCCTTTTCGAGCGCCCAGTGAAACATCGCGTGTCCAAGCGGAACATTCTCTGGAAGAGGAAGGAGCCCAAGCCGTCCGCCGTCCAAGGCAATGCTCACCATGCGGTGATACTCCGTCCAAAACCCGCCTTTTAGGCCGTTGACGTCCATGATCCGCAAAGGATCGGCGAAGTCCACACCCAGCCACCCGCTCAGTGAAGCCAGGCGCTGCGCCTCGTCCGGTGACGGCGCCGCTGTGCTGTACTTCCTCAGCGCTGGCGGAATTCCACCGCTGAGCAAGAACTCGACCTTTTCTGCCTTCTTCCGATCCCGCCGTGTCATGCGCCCTCGCCTACCGAGAAACCAAGCACGTCTTGAAGAGCCGCGCTGTTCGCGTTCCGATCGCACGAGAGACTTCTCGGGACGGCGTGAATTCCTCCCCGCACTCTTTCCGAATGTCTGCATGCATGGTGCGTATGACCTGCGCCATGTGAGACAGGTCCCAAGGACCCGGAATTTCCACTGCCAGCGCACCCAACACATGCGCCAGCCGCATGGGCGTCACGAATTCCTCAGCCACCGCCTGCGCCGCTTGAAGCATTTTCACCTTGTCCGGACTCGCGTCCGTGTCTCGCTTCGACGTTCTCTCGGACGCCCAGTCATTCTTGTACTTCGCAATGACCCTTCCGCCGCGACTGAACGAGCACTCGAACGGCGGTCGGAGGACGATTCCTTCACGCGGCCTGGGCTCGACGATTCCACGCCGGACGGCCACCTCTGAAGGTCTTCCTCGTTCGGTCCGCAAGAGATCGAGATCGGTTTCCACCTTCCGGTACGGAACAAACTCCAGGTTCATGGCCTTCGCGATTCCTTCCGCGTCCGGAACGGCCGCCCAGGTCTTCCCGAGCAAGACGTCAAACACGATAAACCGAAGATCCGGTCCGTACGTGTGCTTCATGCCTTGCTGTTTTCCACCGCAGGCTTCGCCGTACAGGGTGGCAGACGCATGACCTAGCAAGACAAACTGGTTCTTGAGGTTGTCTGCGTTGAACAAGCCGACAAATCGTTCGTGTGACTCACCGCCAGCAAAGAAGCCAACCTGGTTGTCCTTCCAGGACACGTGCGCGGACGTTCCATGAATCTTCTCGCTGGCGTACAGAGTCTTGAATTCCAGGATTTCCGGAACTTTGTAGAGGTTATCAATATCGAGATAGCCCATTGCCGTTTTCGCCCTCTACCACGCGTTTCTGCGTGCGTCCAGTAAAAAAGTCATACCCTTCGCAAGAGGCATTCCGTTTCGAGCAGGCGGCCTTCCGTTGCCTGTCTTCCGTTGCGTGTCTTCCGTTGCACGATCAGTTGACCTTTTCTGCTTCGTTTCGTGTCGAGGACACCAGAATCGGCGGTGTCTCGGCAGCGTCAAAGACCACACCGCAGCTCGGACAGTGAATACAGTCTTCCGGAATCAACGTCGAGCCGCACACGTCACAAATAGCCCGCGTGCATGGCTTGTCGTTCGGGCCGTAGGTGGTCACGTGCGCCGACACCCAGACTTCCACTGCAAACGCGATTCTCGTGAGCGCTGCTTGTAGATTGATCCACACCGGAGCCGGAGTCCGCGCGCTTGACTTCCGCTTTCGGTGCCGACGCGGCATTAGTTCAGCCTTTCCGATAGCGGCCTGTCGCAAGGACGCTTCGCCCGTTCCTTGAGCCGATCGATCCAGGCCTGCTGCTCACCGACGGCCCTCAAGACGTCTTCCGAGACTGCCAAGCACCAGGTCATGGCGATTAGGCTGGCCGTCGCCAAATCGCCCTGACGTTTTTGATTATTGAGGCGCAAAATGACTTGCGCGATTTCGTGCCCGATCTCACCGGCCAAGGCCCAGGTGTCTTTTGCAAACTCGGCTTTGTCTTGGCTCATTTTTGGAAGACCTTCCGTAACGCGTAGGCGGCCTGTCTCTGTTCCAGCTCCTTCTCGGACTTTATTACTTGGGTCCTTTTTTCCAACACGGCCGACAGCCACCGGATCGCGGCGGCGCCAATTTCGGTCTGCGTGTTGATTGGATAGGCCTTCGAGGACCAGAATCGACTCGGACACAACACGTCCACGCGAATTCGGAGGCCGTTCATCTCTACGGTTGTGTTGTCTTTGTTGGTCCATTCAACGCGAAACGGGCCAATTCGTGACGGCCAAGTGCCGTCAGCCTTCTGGCATTCACGATAGCGTTGAACGAAATTCTGGCGTTCTATGTCCAAGAAAGGACCCGTGGCGAATTCCTTTAGCCCTGCCGGGATCGGGCCCGACAACGCGTCTTCGACCAGGGCCGCTTTTCTCTTCCAACCGATCATGTTGACAGAGTGCGTATCACGACCGCGCGCGGACAGTCAAGGAAATTTAACTCAGCGTGAGTGATTCGCAAACGGACGGTGCAATTTGAAACCGGCAACGCATTTCATGAACTGCGCTTCGTGAGTCCTGTTTCATGAATCGTGCTTCCTGAATTCCGTTTCATGAAACGGAATTCATGGGATATGGCTTATGAGACATAATTCAGGAGGCTGGTTTTTGCTTCAGCCACTTCAACAGCCGCGCGTCTCGTTCTTCTTTTCCGCTTCCGTCCCAGACATTCAACGCTCGACCCAGTGGCTCGTATAGGTGAAGCCACTTCTTGTGCACATGCCAGGTGAGCTGACCCTGACCCATCGGCAAGAAGACGAAGAGCACGGTGTTCCACCCGGGCTCCCATTTCTTGGGACCTTTGTGCGGCGCGAGCCACGCCTGTCCGCCCGCACGCACGCACATTTTTGCAAAGGCCGCGAGCAAGAGGTCTTTCTCACCCGGGATCGCTTCCGTTCCGGCCAACGCCTTTGCCCGGTCCGCTTGCTTGATCCAGGACTGGGCGTTTTCCGCTGCCGAGATCAGCGCGTCGACGTTCTCTCTCGGAAACGTGACCCAGGAGGCATGCTGCGCCTTGTGGAATCGACCCGCGTGCCTTCCGTTTTTTCTTTTCCGCATTCCGAACCGGCTATTTCCGGTTCCGTCGCAGGTGGAGAGTGACCCTGTCCAGCACGAACGCGTCGTCTACGCCGTTCGCTCTTGCAAACTTGACCAACGCACGTGCCAAGAGATCAACGCCCGTCTTCGGTGAACCGACTTCCTGAAGGGCGAGAATTCCCTTTTCGGTCTTGCTCAGCGCTTCGCCAAAGGTCTTCGAGAATTCCGTTGCGCCTTGCGCCAGCCGGTCACCGAGAGAGGTCACGGCCTTTTCCGCACGTGAAAAAAGTTGCCTGATTTCCACATCCGACGTCTTCGGCTCTGGGACTTTACTCATGCGTCTTCCGTTTCTGAGGAGTCTTCCGTTTCTGAGGAGTCGAGACTCTCCGAGGAGTCGAGACTTTCCGCTTTCGCCTCCCCGGATTCGTCTTCCGTTGCCTGTACGGACTCCTTGACCTCTTGTACCGTCTGTTCCGCGTTCGCCTGGACGTCTTCGTGCGCCTCTTTCGCCATTTCGTTCATTTCAACGGCTGGATTCTCGGTGTCCGCGGACTCTCCACGAGGACCAAACGGCTTTTCTGGCTGACTTCCGAGCAACGAGAAATAGATCTCGTCGTATCGCCGGATCAAGACGTCGACAATGCGATCGAGTGCTGGACGGGTCAAAAGGCCCTGTGCGCCGGTTCGGCGATAGACATTGACCACGACATTTTGAAGCATGAGCCTCCGATCTCCGTCCGCTGAACCGAGCTTCTGAACGACCTTCAGGATTTCCGTTGAGAGCAAGCGCCAGTCGTCACCGCCCTCCGCAAGCGCATTCACGATAGAGAAGAAGTAATTCGTGGTCGTCTGGTCGTCGGAATCCTTCGTCAGTCCGTGAAGCGCCTGCACGGCCATGACGGGCAACACGGTCCGTGAAGGATTTTTTACTTTCACCTTTTGCGCGGCGCCCTGTGCGCCGTCCTTCAGGATTGGCGCCTTCACGCCTTTCTGCGCACGAATCACGTCACTGACACCGGACAGGACTTCTGGGATCTTTTCCAGGACCGAGTCGAGAAGAGAACTCGATCCACCACCCGAGAGACGTTCCGTGTAGCGCATGATCGTTTCCAGCTCACCCAGGTGCTGGATCAATCCAGGATTGCCTTTTTCCAGGCGCGCTTCGATTTTCTCGATCACCTTCACGAGCGCCGGATCGGCGACTGGCGGTGCAACCATTCGTGCAATGGCCGCTTCCATGAGGGCGTCGAGAAACTTCTCTCGCCGTTCGGGAATCACCGGCACAGGGGTCGGCGACGGTGACGGCGGCGTGAAGACCCGTTCCGCCATTTTGCTAATGACGTCGCGAAGGATCTCGGTGCTCGCGTCGATCCGAGGTGACTCTTGCACTCCGCTCAGGGCCGGCGCTGCTGGCAAGCTCGTTTTGGCCTGCTGTTCCATGAGCAACTTCCAGAGCGCCAAATCGGACGAGGTGGCTTTACCCGCCGCGCTTCGTGCCTCGATTTCATGAAGTGTCTCCTCACGCGCTTCGCGCACCGCTTGCTGCTTTTCCGCTTCCGCTTTGACCTTCGTCAGCTCGGCTTGCTGCTCGGCGAACTTTTCCAGGAGCAAATCACCCCGCGCCGTCGCCTGGGCGAGATCACCCGCCGTGATTGCCGGCGGTTGAGGTCTGGGCGCCTCCTGCGGCGGACTGGACATTCCAGGCGGCGGTGCGGACCCGGAGTAATTTGCAATGACCGTTCGTGAGGGCGCACCGGTCGGTTGACCCGCGTCGGAGAGGCGTTCGACCATGTACACCGTGACGGTGGCCGTCTTCGCCTCGTCGGGTTGAAACGGGTGAATGTTTTCTCGAATGAACGGCACAATGTCGCTGTACCCGACCAGGTCCCGGGCCGTATACGTTCCGACTTCGAAGAGACCTCCAGGTGAGGCGCCGTCCTCTTTCGTTGCGCGTCTTGAGATTCGGAGCCAGCCACCGCGAGGCAGGAAGGCGCTTAGAGGATCTCTTGCTTGCGTGTGTCTCCGATCGGTGACAGGTGTTTTTGAGACAGGATTTCCGAGCGGTGACTGTGCTTCCGTGAGTGGCACCGGTGAAACGTCACCGGCGCTCTCCGAAGCATCACCGGTGCTTTTTGAGGCAGCAACAGGACTTTTTGAGACTCGCGTTTCCACTGCCGAGGTCGCTTCCTGAGGCAAGGCGCCGTTTCCTTTCAGCGTTTGAGGATCCAGACCCGGTACGGGAACCGTGACCGGCGCGTCGATCGGTGGAATTACGGCTTCGGACATTTTCTTTTTCCTTTTGACAATTTTGGTTGGCGGATAGACAAGCTCTGGAACGTCAACGCCATTTTGCCTCAAGAAGCGCTCAAAAGCCTTCAAGGCGGCTAGGTATCCGTTCCATGAGCTTTCGTTGATTGTGCCGAGGTGCCTCAAAAACGCGTCAGGCGCCTCTGTGGGCAACGCAGAGAGCGAGAGGCCATTCTGGTCCACCCACCGCAAGAAGTTCGCTGCACGAGGCCGGTAGGACCGCGCTGTGCTCATTCCGCCGCTAGACGCGAGATCGTTCGCGAAGGCCTGGACAATGGCACCACGGCCAATGGGTGAAGTGTAATCAGATAAAGCGTCAGCGCGCGGAAGTGTGGTCTGAAGTTGATCCGCAACTTGTTGATTTTGCACTTGATCCGGTTTTTCCGTCGTGTCCATTTTGCATTTACCGCGTCAATTACGCGATTACTGGGTGATTATTTCGCTTTATTTTCCGTTACTTGTTTTACGATTGCCTGTTCCACGAGATCGTCACCGGGTTGCACGAAAAAGCCGCTTTGCGTGAGCTTGTTTAGCAAGTCGCCGCTCGGAATAGAAAAAAGGTCTGCCTTATAGCCAAGTTGCATTCCGTCTTTGAACCGGAACACCGTCAAGAACGGATATTTCTGAACGAGTTCCATGGCAACGGCCGCGTGTAAAGGATTTGACATTTCCAAGTCGATTCCGACGCCGGGTTGCCTGATTTGTCTCAGCTTTTTCAGAAGCGCCTCTCGGATCTCTCGCTTTTTGCTGTAGTCTTGAATGATCCGAATCGGGTTTAGCCGCATTACACGACGACTTTAGCACACGTGTAAAAATTACTCCGGCTTTTACTGATTTTTACTTGACGATCCTACAACGTGCTCGTAGGTTGCCCCGCCATGAAGAACGAACTGGGGCCACACGAAGCGTCCTCTTACTTCCCTCCGCTCGTTGGCAAGGAATTCCAAGATCTTGTCTCGGACATTCGAGAGCACGGACTCTTGCACCCGATCGTTCTACACGACGGAAAGATCTTGGACGGGCGGAACCGGCTAAAAGCCTGCAACGAGGCCAACGTCAAACCGACGTTCGTGGAATGGACCCGTGACGGCTCGCCGTTCGATTATGTCTGGTCGGTAAACGTCAGGCGCAGACACCTCGAACAGGGACAGAAGGTCGCGCTGCGGATCAAGTTCTTGCGCGCCTCGGAGGAGTGGCTTGTAGAGCGAGAAACGGCACGCGAGAAGGCGAACGAGGCGAGAGGTGACAAACAGCGCGGCGTTTCAAAGAAAGAAGCTACCGAACGTGGGTTGTCACGTGATCACCGACGTTCTTCAACCAACGAACACGTGCGCGTTGCCAAGGACGCGGGTGTTTCTCCTGCGACGGCCGCCCGCGCCCTTGCGCTCAAGGGAAAAGCGCCGGATCTCTTCGAGCAGGTCGCCATTGGGAAAATGCCACTCGCAAAGGCGCTGAAGCAAGCAAGGGCGGAAGAGGCAAAGGAAGAGGCCGTCCAAGCCGGGAAATCCGCAGCTGCTCTACCCACCGGGCCTTTTTCGGTTCTCTACGCCGATCCGCCTTGGCGATATGACTTTGCGCAGTCGGGAAGCCGTGAAATCGAGAACCAGTACGAGACCATGGATCTCGACGCGATCTGTGCTCTGCCCGTGCAGCAGGTTACGGCCGACGACGCCGTTTTATTCCTTTGGACACCGAGCCCAAAGCTTGCCGAGGCACTACGGGTCATTGAGGCGTGGGACTTCACCTACCGGACGACCATGGTCTGGGTGAAGGACAAGATTGGCATGGGCTACTGGGCGAGGCAGCAGCACGAGCTGTTGCTGATCGCGATCCGGGGAAAAATGGCCACGCCGGCACCCGAGAACCGGCCGTCGTCTGTCATTACGGCGCCACGCGGCGGGCACAGTGAAAAGCCACCCGAGTTCCGGGCGGTGATCGACCGCATGTTCCCGGGCGTGCCGAAGCTAGAGCTATTCGCCAGAGGAAAAGCTCCTTCTGGCTGGAATAATTGGGGCAACGAGGCAGAGTAATAAACTGCCGAAGGGCGACAAGGCAATGAGCTGGCGATCAGACGACGAACGGGTGAATTCTTCTCCTTCAATCAACGCGTTTTGGGAGGACGCCTATCGGAAGGCGTTTGGAAGCGGCACGACCCGGTCTGGCCTGATTCGGTCCGCCAAGAGACAGGTCAAAGGTCACGACCGAACCGTGAAGACCGGAGAGGGTAGTTTCACGGTGGAAGAAAAAATCAGGCACATTGTGTATCCGGATGACCTGCTTATCGAGACACACCACGAAAGTAAAATTGACAAGTCTGAAACGCCGGGTTGGATCCAAAAGCCACTCACGTGCGACATTTTTGCTTGTGGCTGGTACCTGAGCGGCCACGCTTTATTCGTTCCGTGGGTTGATCTCAGACGAGCTTGGATCCTGAACGAGTCTGCTTGGAAAAAGAAATACCCGAAGAAATGGTCGGACAACAACAATCCAGACTACTGGACGTGCAACATACCCGTTCCGGAAGACGTCCTTCGTGAAGCAATTGGCCCCCGTTTGAAGATTATCCGAATAACCGTGCGGAGCTGAGAAGCCGGGTGAAGCAAAGTTGTAGTTTTCCCAATCCCCCAACATGTACAAGCCCATTACCGTAAACGTAGACAACAGGAGTAACACGTGTAGCGTGTACTACGCGCGTACTACGTACGCTCCTGCGCTACAATAAAATTTTTTTCATGTTATATCATATGTTTACACGTATATGTTACGTTCATTTATCCTTCCTTCCCCTGTTTACGGTAATGGGCTTGTACATGTTGGGGGATTGGGAAAACTACAACTTTGCTTCACTCCGAGGTTTTCAAAACGTATGAAAAAAACTGATCGCGAACTCGTTGACCGATTCCTTGCCCAGCCAGAGCTGTCTGGATTGTCAGAGCGCACTCGAAGCACGTACGGCAGTTACATTCGGTGCTTGATTTCTGGCCTTCCGGGACGGCACATACGTTGGCAGTTTGAGTACAACGCGTGTAAATACGGAAAGGAAAGCGCGCGGTCCGTCCATTCGGTGTGGAGGCGGTTTTACACTTGGTGTAAAACAGAAGGTAAAAAAGTGCCGTGGCCCGACGACGGGATCTGGGTGTTCAAAGGACTCGTTTACAAATACTCGTTTCATGCGTTTCCATACGACAATTACCGAAGGACACGAATGAACCGCGCATTGACATTAACCCGGCTTGTCGATCCGACGCTAACAATCATAGATCCGTTTCAGTGGTTTGACGTTTTCTGGTCTGACCTCTCGCTTCAAGAAGCCGACGTCTTTCTGAGTGTCGGGGTCGGAAAATCGTCCTTACGCCTGTCGGAGGCGGCTGTACTTTTCCTCCGAAATTTGTACCAGGCTGTCTGGGCGGACACTCCGTTCAAGGACGCCGGACGCGTCGGTGCGTCTCTAGACGGTGTTTCAAGAGCAGAAGGCGCTAGAGGCTTTTACACGTCTTCGGGAAAAGACCAAAGATCTTCGGGTGATACGATCACCGGCGCCGGTGACGGCTCTGCGCTGACTTGAGGCGAAGAAGGAAACCCGGCTGCCTTGGCGGCCTCGCGAAGTTGATCTGGCGACACCTCGACACCTTTTCGCTTTGAGTAGGTAAGATCAACGCCAGGCAGGTCTTCTCGGTTGATCCAGCGCATGCCAACCAGCGTCTCCAAGTACTGCTGCGTCTTGCGTTTTGTCATGAAGGCACGTTCCAGGATCATGTGTAACGGCGTCGGTTCAATACCGACCGCGTTGAAGACCTTGGTCAGTTCTCTCTCTTCCAAAGTAAAACACAGGTTCTGCGAGAGCTTCCGCGCCGCAACGAGGTGCCGGCGGACGACGTTCATGGCTGGAATGGCGGCCTCGGCAGGAATGAGCCACGGCTTCTCGTAGCTCGCGTATCCGAGTTCCCAAGCATAGAGGAGCGCGACCTTGGCAAAGAGCGTGTACGACCGTGCGGCAATTCCAGACTTCTGCTCGCTGAACGAGTATTTTGTAATCTCTTCGTGAAAGGTCCTGGCAAAGGGCTTAATGTCGGACGTGAAACCGATTGCCGGTTTCGGCTGTCCGATTCCTGCTAGAGTCGCGGATTCATAGAGCTTTTGCGCTTGCCTCTGGATCGACTCCTCGTCCACGATCACGTGTGCTTCGTCTGGCCCGTACTCGCAAGTAGGTGATTCATAGGCGAAAAGGACGCGAGAGAGAAAGCCAGTACGCCAGTCCAGCTCGTCACCGTGACGTTCCAAGAGAGCTGGCGCGATACCGCCCAGGATCGAAAGTCGTGGGTCCTTTTGACTGGACGCCTGCCCAATGCCCTTTTTCCTGACCGTCACTCGTTCGAGCGGTGTCCCGTCAAAGCCTGCCATGTAAATGGTCTTGAGCGGCGCCATGTAGCCGTTCTGGGTCTGGCTGAAGAAGACGCCGAGTTCGCTGTAGACGACAAGCTGATGCTGTTTCGCCGTCAGGTGATCCATGAAGGCTTCTGGCGATCCCGGATTGGGTCCGAGTCGATCGGACGCGACCGCCGTCAGGATCCGTTGAACGCGTGTGATCGAGTGAGACTTCCGAGAACGTCCTGGATCACCGACGAGGAAGGCGAAGAGGGTCGGGTGAACGTTCGCGTTGAAGGTGGTAATTGCTAGGTGCGTTGGACAAATGGCCGAGAGCAAGGCAAGCGCGCAGTGCACGTGAAAGACGGCGTGTCCTTCACTTGTCTGAACGGCCGTGTGCACGAAGTCGCGCGTGAAGCCTCTCGGCGGAAGGAGCGAATCGACCCAGTGCTCGGCCGATCGATCAATGCCGTGAGGATTTGAAAGTAGCTGCCTCGCGCGATCGGGATCAGACGGAAGCGGCGAAGGAGCCACTTGATCCGGTGATGGGTCGTAGCCGTTGCTCTTGTTCTCGGTCATTTCGAGAACCTAAACGCACTTCTTCTCTTTGACAAGCGGAGAATCTCGTTGACTCGACGCGTGAGTCATGGCAAAAAGGAAACTATGACGGACGGTCTCACGAAAACCGAGTTCACAATCGACTGCGCGGGCGAGAAACACGTTCTGTCCATTCAGAAGGACAAGACACTCTTGCTGAGAGACCATTCGGAAGAGGACATTCAGGCAACCTGCGTGGCGAGAGCACTGGGTAGCAAGCGCCCGGTCGACTGCGTTGACTACTTGATTGTTTGGAGTGCCGTCCAGAACGCGCCTGGCATACACATGATCATGGCCGACGGGATAAACCTAGAATTTTTAAGAAAAATGCGCAAGCACTTTCCAGGCTGTGTTTTTCACCCGCCCGGCGAACGGTGCTTTTTGAGGTCTGCTCGTACAGGACGTGCCGACTAAGAAAATCTATCTCCGAAGCGACGTGTCGGTCGTCGCCGCGATTATCCTTCCGCCGGCGTTCATTCAGAGACTCAAGGAAATCCGAGGAGTCGAACGGAAAGGCGAACCGTCGTGACCAGTGCACGCCGAACAGGAAATCAACAGGCTGTGCACAAGCTGTGGAAGAGATTTTTGAAAATTTCTCTGGACAAAATCACGTCTCACGTGCAGAGTGCTCGACCCTTTACTGGGTGAGGAGAGGAGAAATGACGGCATTCCAGAGGCTGGGACTCATGGCAGGTGGCGCCTTGGTGGCGTTCCTGCTACTCTTTGGCCTCTTCCTGCTCACGAGCGTGGTCTATGACGCTGGCCGAGAGGAAGGTCTGAATCCTCTGCCGGGAATCGCCTGCGACGTGAGGACGGAAGGCACGACCCTTCGGAAATCGGCAGGTGAAAGGTTCACTTGCGAAACGAGCCTTCACTGGCGTCGCCTCAGGAAACACTGATCAGTGAGCACGATCGAGAGACGGAGGGCTCGTACGGAATGCCCAACAGGCAAGCTCAAGGCAACAAAGGAGGCATTGCGGGCTCTAGGCTTGGGTCCGATCATTGTGCGGCGGATCGAGCGACTTCTTACGTGGGACCCGATCACCCGTTTCTGGTTGGAGGTTTTTTCCGACGGCACCATGCACGCGATCGACTTTATGCCTAGTCGCGGAGAAGAGGCAGTCAAGCTGAGCATGTTCTTGGGTCCTCGTCTATGTCATGGCGGGTGCAGGTGCGAAAAGTGCAAAGCGGCGCTTGTGGAGTTTGTCTTGTCGGGACGTCAAGTAGAAGACAATGGAACGATTTGCTTCTACGCGCCATTCGTATCACCCGAAGTCGCGCCCTACGTCCCAGCACGTTGGATCGGTAGAGGCCTGGTGGTGCGGCCTATGACGGTGATTTTTGGGGGACTTCCGAAATTTGGAAGTCCGAATTGGCTGAACAAGAAATCCAAGACGCTGACCGGGGTCCGATCAGGAAAGAGAGGGTGAAGGCATGAAAGAACTTTCACGAAACACGATTCACCAGCAAAGGGCACAAGGCACGAAACGGAAGGTCCGGTGTCCCGTCATGTTCACGAAGGCGCAATTCGACGCGCTGCGTGAATGGGACGAGACTTGGACTCAAGACTGGATTGTGCCGACGTTGAACGCACGAACCATGTGTCGCTACCTGAACGGGTGAGGACAGCCATGCTGACGGAAAACGAAAAGCGTCTTCAGGAAATCGAGAAGCGCTTGCTAAAGGCGCCACCCGAGCCGTGGTCTGCGCAAAAAATGCCGCCACCTCACGAATTTTGGCGCGTGAGAGACGACGACGGAACGATCTTAGCGGATTATGTAGAAGAACACATTGCACGGTTCCTAGTCGAAGCGCGAACAGATCTTCTGTATCTAGCCACGCGAGTACGCCAACTAGAACAAAGTTGTGCGTTTGACTGAGCATGACTCAAAGCGATCGAGAATTCCTGGACGAGCTGGCGCGTCTCGCGGCGAAGGCTATACCCGGTCCTTGGACGAAAGAGGAAATGAGCAATTCGGGTCTCGGCTGGCTGGTCCGATCACAGGACGGAACGGTCGTCTCCGATTTCCTGAGTGAAGAGACCGCCGAGTTCATTGCACGATCGCGCCTGGCCGTTCCTCGTCTCCTGTGGCTCATTGCAGAGATCGAAAAAGAGAAAAGACACGGTGTCTAGGACAGAGCGGCCAGCACACAAGTCACCGAAGCGGAGTCTTCATGAAGCCAGACTTCGGCAACGGAAATTCCCGCCTCAGGAACGGTGCTTGTCGGGAAGGGCGTGTCCGATTCATGAAAGCGGAAGCGCCACGCGAAAGCGGAAAGCGGGGGGCATGAACCCGTGACGGAAGCCGATCTCACAGAGTCCTCTCTCATGAAGCCCCCTCTCATGAAGCCCGCGGCGTCAGCCTGGCCGTCGGCGGTCTGGGCGGTGATCACGCCGCATGCAAGCAGAGAGTGCTTGCTCGCAGGTCCTTCGGATATCCCGGGCGTCTGGGTCCGTGCCGATCGGCGGCTGTCCGTACCGGAAAACGCGATCGGCGTCGTCAAAGGGCTCCTTCAGAATGCCTGCACCGTGTGGACGCCGCCGTCGAAGTGGAAGCCTCTGACCTGGGACGAGATCAAATCCACCGTGGAGCCTCACATGACGGAAACGGCGCGTGTCCACCTCGAAGGTCGCGAGTTTCAACGTGAGCTGGTCACGCTGGCCACAAACCGTAACTCCTTATTATTGCAGGGTTATCCAGGAATCGGAAAAACATTGGTTGGGCTGACTTGGGCCTTGGCGGCGCCGGGTCCGTGCGTCTACGTCACGAAGGCCTCCGTCGTGGGTCATATCAAAAATCAGATCGCACTGTACACAAAAGCGACGGTAAAGCGGTTGAAAGGTGAAACGCCTTTCGATCTCGGCGATTGCCGGGCTCCATTCACATTTCTCCTGCTGTCCTGGGCGGTCCTTCCGTACTGGATTGAGACACTGGCAGCGATCAAACCGGTTTCCTGGGTCGCAGACGAATCCGAAAACGCAAAAAATTCTCGCCGCTACGAACGCTTGCCGTTGACACCGCAGATCGTGGACGAGTATAAGGCCGGTCTTCGAGAGCTGACCAAGACGGAAAAGATCGGTGAGGACGAGGAAGGGCCTTTCTTGATTCGGATTCGGAACAACATAACCGGAAGTGCCATGCGTCTGGCGCGGATTGCAAAGCGCCGGCTGGCCACGAGCGCGACGCCGCTGGCTGACCGTCCGAGAGACCTCTACGCGCAGGCGGATCTCGTGGATCCAGGCTCCTTTGGCAAGTCATGGAAGCGATTCGGAATTCGCTACTGTAACCTGAAAGCAGGCGCCTTTGGCGGATTGGACGATCGAGGAACCTCGAACGCGGAAGAGTTGAAAGCACGGTTGTCCGTCCTGCGTATCCGACGCACCTATGCAGAGTGCAAGATCGATCTTCCGCCGATCACCCGGTCTGTGCTCTATCTCGACGCGGAAGCACAGGTCAAAGAGTCGGCTGGCTTCCTGAAAGAGCTGAAGGCGGCGTCTCGTCTCGGTCCGTCCTTCGTGTTTGAGGCACGTCTCATGCAGGCGGCGTCACGCAAGCGGAAGTGGCTGGTCGATTTCATTCAGGCGGAAATGACGGCTCGAAAGAAGCTGGTCGTGTTCACCGGTCGGCGCAAAGAAGTCGAGACCCTGAAAGGTCTTGCGGAAAGCGCCTGGCCCAAGTGGTTCGCGAGCGCGGCAGTGGAGCAACGCCTCTCAACAGGACACCTTTTCTCGGGACACGGTGGATCCGGACACGTCTCGGAAATCGCCGCGTCCTTCGTTCAAGCACCGGCGCCGGCGTGTCTGATCGGAACGGGTGACGCCTTTGGTCAAGGGCTCGATCTCACGGGCACGAACACGCTGGTCTTTGGCATGTTGCCTTGGACGCCAAGAGGAATCGTCCAACAAGAAGGTCGAGTTGGCGGGTTCCGAGCCACCTCGCCGGTCTGGTATGTCTATCCGATTTGTGAGGGCACGGTGGAAGAGCACGTGGCGGACATTCTCATTGCGAAGTTGCCCGTCGCGGGTGACCTGGGCGGCAACGAAGGTCTGGAAGAGCTGGCGTCCGACTTGAAAGGAATGGACGAAGAGAAACTGGCGGAAAGCATGTTGACGAAGTTCGAGAGTCCTGTCACATAACACGAGACACGAAACACGGAGAAGAAGACAAAATGCAAGGCTCGGTCGGGAGAGGATTTCGGGCGTCGTCCAAGGAGCATGTCGCAACACTCGCGCTGGAACAGGCGTTCGTGTTTGACGATCTCGTGAAGCAGCTGTCGGCAGGTGAAACGGCCTTGCCAGCAGGCGCCTGTTTCGTCGCGATCACGGCGGTGGCGCACAAGCTGAATACCTTCCTGAAAGTTCAAGGCGTTGAGCCACGAGACCTGGACCGGCTGGAAAAGGCCGGACAGCTCTTGGGTGAAAGATTGATCGAGAGGGCGCCTTGGCGAAAGGAAATTGCCTGAGGAAGTGCTTGACGGAACCGGAAAAGTGTGCGATAAAGACAAGCTTCAAAATAGAAAGGATCTTTTCATGTTTCTTTTTCTCGTCGAGTTCGTGTTTCTCACGGTGGCATTCGTCTTTGTCGGGACGCAGGTCGTGACTCCGCTTCTGAACGGCACAACGCTCTTTCCGATCTTCGGGCGCCGCGCCGCGCTAGAGACGGACCTAGCCAGGGCGAAGAGCAAGCAAGAGGAAAAGGACCTCCAGAAGCGCGTAGAAGAGTTTTTGAAGCAAGTCGACTCAAAAAAGTAACCGGAAAGGAAAAAAGAAAATGCACAGCGTCAGTATCAACGCCATACTGAAGCTCTCGGGCGCCGTCCTGGGCCTGTTCGTCTTTCTCTTCGTCGCGACGTCCATGTTCGAGACGCTCGACGCGGAAAGTATCATGGTCGTCCAGTCGCCGGTGAAAGGGACGCTGTCCTGGCACACGTCGCCGGGCGTGAAGACTCAGAAAATGGGCAAGATCACGAAGTACCCGCGGCGGGCGATCTACACCTTCGAGACGCCGGTTCGTTTCAACGACGGGGGGCACGGAACCATGCACGGAAGTGTCCAGTACGAAATGCCGCTGGACGACACCAATCTGACCTCGTTGCATGTCCGCTTCGGAGGTCACGAGGCGATTCAGAAGCAGCTAGTCGAAACGGTGGTCAACAAGGCTCTCTACATGACGGGTCCGCTCATGAGTTCAAAAGAGTCCTATGCCGAGCGCAGGAACTACTTGATCTCGTACGTCGAAGACCAGATCGCGCACGGCGTGTACAAGACGACGCAGCGTGAAACGAAGGCCAAAGACTCAATGACGGGTCAAGACAAGACCGTGACGGTGGTGGAGATCGTGCTAGCTCCCAGCGGCCTTCCGGAACGCCAAGAGGGGGCCGTCCTTGCCGCATTCGGGATTCGTCCGTTCAACTTTGCAATCACGTCGCTTCCGTACGACGAGGCCGTCGAGTTGCAGATCAAGGCGCAGCAGCAGTTGATCATGCAGGTCCAGACGGCCATTGCCGACGCGAAGCGAGCCGAGCAGGCAAGCATTACGGCCGAGAAGAATGGCCAAGCGGAAGCGGCCAAGGCGAAATGGGAGCAGGAGGTGATCAAGGCGAAGGCGGTGACCGAGGCCGAGCAGAAGCTGGCCGTGGCGACGCTCGACGCGCTGGCGGCGGCGCAGACGAAGCAGAAAGAGATCTTGCTCGGCGAGGGTGAGGCGACGCGGAAGCGCTTGGTCATGGCGGCCGACGGTGCGCTGACGCCGAAGCTCGACGCATGGCTCAAGGCGCAAGAGATCTGGGCGAAGTCCGTGGCCGAGTACAAAGGCAAGTGGGTTCCAGACGTCGTTTTCGGCGACGCGAGCGCGGCGAAGTCCGGATCGGGCGCCACGGATCTCGTGAACCTGCTCACGGTCAAGACGGCAAAAGACCTGGCGGTGGATTTCCAGTTGGCCGGCGGGCAGAACACGAAGTAAGCAACCGCCCGCGCAAGGAGGAAACGGCCATGACGAGCGAAGCGTGTGGGTGAAGGTTGACGGGCGGAACGTTTTGCTCGACTTCAAGGCGGCATTCGACGGGTCGCGGAGATTTTGCGTGCGTCAAACGGAAGTAGTCAAGAGCGACTTCGTGTGGTGCCAACGGAAGGTTGTGGACCGCCGCGTTAAGCCTAGGCCGATACCGGGTCGACGGAGGAGCGAGTTCGGGTCGATTCGGGACGTTCGAGAGTCCTTTATTCGAAAGGCCGCACCGTGATCCGGCTTGTCCTTCTCTCGGACACGCATGAGTTCCACCGCCAGATCACGGTGCCGGAGGGAGACGTTCTCGTTCACGCAGGTGACGCGACATGGCGAGGATCGAACAGGGCCGTCCAAAACTTCGACGATTGGCTGGGTGGGCTGCCACACCGGTACAAGGTCTTCGTGCCGGGCAATCACGACTTCTACTTCGAACGGAACCCGAAGGCCACCTTGAAAAATGCTACAGTGTTGCTGGACTCGGCAGTGGAAATTCAAGGTCTCCTTTTCTATGGGTCGCCGTACACGCCGGCCTTCTGCGACTGGGCCTTTCAGTTGCACGGCCGCCGGCAGGCAAAAGCAAAATGGAAAGGGATCCCGTCCAGGACGCGCGTGTTGGTGACGCATGGTCCGCCGTTCAGCGTCCTGGACTGGACCGACGCGGAGCAGACGCCAAACCTGGGTTGTCGGGATCTTCTCACTCGGGTAGCCGAGCTGAGCCGGCCGCTGCTGAACGTCTTTGGTCACATTCACGGCGGGTACGGTCAGCGGACGCTGGGCGAGGCGCATTTCGTGAACGCGTCGATCTGTGACGAAGCGTACCGGCCCGTCAATCCGCCGATCGTGGTGGACGTAACGGAGGCGGAGTGACGCTGTCGGTAGTGGTCTCTTTCGGATTCGACTTTCGGAAAAGGAAGGTGCATGGCTCATGAACGCACGAGACCCGATTGAGGAAGACTTCGAGCAGCCGTGGCCGTTCACTTTTCGGGAGGTCGTTGCCCGGGCGCTTTGTGTGATCGGAATGGGCTTTGTCGTGGTCCTGTTGGCTGGCTTCGTTTCTCGGATTGGCCATGTTGGCCGGTGAGCCGAGCAGGGATCGTGGCGCAGGCAAGAAAGCGCCGCCGCACCCGAGGTGCAGAGTCTGTCAATGTCTCGTAGACGAAGAGGCGTGGTGCATGTTCTGCCGGTGCTTCCTTTGCGACGCGTGTGACGTCGCGCCGCAGCGCGGTCCGCACGACTTCGACGATCACTTCAGCCCGGGCAGTTTTTTGGCTTAGCGCCCGCCGGTAGAGTACGTTCAAGAGTGTGGCCGAAACGCGACAGCGTGGAAGGAAGTATTCTGGACCTTGGCTGTTGATTTTTGACTGTGATCAGACCTTGATCGATACGAGAGCCATTTCGCACCTGCTTCCGAAGGTCTACACGAGCAATCTTTCCGCCTACGGTCCGTGGCGTGAGGCGGCCGCCGGGTCGGGCTTTCCGCCGGTCCAGGGCGCGAAGGCGGGTGTTCATGCACTCTTGTCGACGCGAGACGCGAGGCCGTTCCTCGTGACGGGTCGCGACGAGTCGTTGGAAAGCGCGACGCGAGAATGGTTGCAACGGAACGTGCCAGAGCTTTCGGCCGTGGAAATGTCCTTCCGGCCGGAACAGGACTTTTCTCCAACGGTCGAGAGCAAGGCCCGGCGGATTCACGAGATCCGGATTCGGAATCCGGGCGTTCCAGCAATTCTCGTTGACGACGATCGGGATATGGCGTTGACTGAGTGCATGGAACAGGAAGACCGGCTCTTGATCGTTTCCGGCGATTGGTCGGCGCTCGAAGAGATCCCGTGCTTGGCACGAGGCGTCCAAGCAAGGGTGGCCAATGAAGGCTAGGCTGCGCGCAAGGCCGTTGTCCAAGCCGGAATTGAGCCGGCTCAATGCGTTGATCCCAATGGCGGTTGAGCACGCAGACGGCGTCTCGTCTCAGGCGAGCACGGTCGACGAAGAGAGGTGTCTGTTCGCTTGGTCGGTGGCCTTTCACGAACGCATGGACGAGCTGGCACACAGCGTGGGTCTTCGTTCTCCGCTGTGGCTGGCGGTCCGTGCCCGTTCGGAAGAGCGCGCTCTTTCGCCGGTGCCCGGCCTTGAGGTGTCGTAATGTCCGATCCTACGTTCATTGAAGTTCCGTCCGGCGTTCCGGATTCGGTGGTCCGCTTCTTTGCAAGCTGCTTGTCCGTTTTCGCGACGAAGGGTGCGGACTATGCGCGAAAGGAAGATCGCCTGGCCAATTTCAGAGAGGCCGCTTCGGCGGCCGGGATCACCATGCAGCAGGCGTGGTCCGTCTACGCAGTGAAGCACTTCCAGGCCCTTGCGCGGCATGCTCGGGACGGGCGGGTGGAAAGCGAGCCAATCGAAGAGCGCTGCAAGGATCTGGCGAACTATGCGGCGCTGTACCTGCTAATCAACGAAGACAAGAATCCTGGAGTGGCGCATGAAGAAGCGGGCGGGTAAGAGGCAAAAGGACGCGAAGGTCTTTTTCGGGCTGCGTCCGTTCAAGGATCCAAGCACCTTCAAGTTTTCAGGCTACGATTACATGGACGTGGCCGCCGCGTTGGGTCTAGACGGCGCGATAGAAGTAAGTGCGTTCGCTTCTGCGTGCTTGGACGCGGATTCTGGGTGGCTGACTGATCTCGTCCGACGAACGTGCAAAGAGACGTTCATGGATCGGAAGCCGGCCGTGGAAAGTGACGAGGCAAAATTGATCTTGGCCTGCCGTCGTCACACGCGGGCTCTTGCGGACAGCACGCTGGAGATTCACGCGGACTACGGCCGGGTCTGGAAGGCGCTGGCCGCGGTGAAGAGTGACTACGTCTTCTTACAGCTCTTCTGCGATCTAGTGGGCCGCATGTGGACCTAGCGA
>ERZ1292623.1086-Hain-H51-01um-R1-1086-length-26982-cov-23_pt1 | contig 26982 bp, 23 predicted proteins | sample MGYA00564398_ERZ1292623 | MGnify/ENA primary metagenome ERZ1292623 (study PRJEB36523, sample SAMEA6512633) | groundwater metagenome | collected 2019-01-07 | study: AquaDiva: Metagenomics assemblies of 32 groundwater samples | reverse complement strand
TAGCTCCAGCCGTCAATAATCCAGCTAATCCGTTTTTTATTTGTGTTTTCATTTTATTTTTATTATTTAATCAATTTACTTATTTTTCATAAGTAAAGGTGGTATTTAAACCTTTCGTTTGTTGTAACTGTTACGTGGTTATAACTAATAGATGAAACTAGCTTTAATTTAAAACGGCTTACTATCATAATCATTCAAAACTTTTTTCCATCCTTCCCAAAATTCATTTGTATTTTCTCTTGTATGTTCATAATCCATAAGATAAGTTAACGAATGATCTTCTTTGCCTATTAATTCTTCAAAGTCTATATTACTATATTCTTGAGGCAAAACTCTAAAATATATATAAGGAACTTTTTTTAATAAAGATCTATGCAATGAACTCGCTCTGGAAATATCTCTAGAATTATATTTCATAGTAATATAAGGTGTTGCAGCCTTATCGGTTTCTGGGTGACCGCCACACGAATACAATGTGTTACAAAATGGAAGTTCATTTAGCCTTGTAACTATATCTATGATTTCATGATCTAATGATTCAATAATATCTTTATCTAATGCCATTATGTAAATAAGAATTAGTAATATTTAAACCTTTCGGTTTGTAATAACTTACTAGTAGTTAATAAAATAATTCAACTCTCCATTTTAATATCTTCAAAAAAGATTAATTAAATTTATAAAGAGTATTTTCTTTTATTAATAATGAAAAAAAGAGGAAACTCGCCCTTGAACTCTGTTATTAATTTATTAAAATTGCCAGAGTCCAAAAGCTCGCAAACAACCATCTTCATAATCTTAGCTATTTTAATTGCAGGGGCTATAACTGGTAGTGTTTATTTTATAAATGAAAACAAAAAGACTGCTAGTCTGGAATTTTTTTCTAGTTCTGATGTACAGCCAGTTTTAAAAAACATTCAAACAAAAATCTTAGACTGCTCAGAAGAAACCTCTAAAAAATCCCTAGAAAAAATTGGCGTTCAGGGGGGTCATTATAATAAACCAAGATATTATTTTGATATGAAAAGTAATTTTATTCCCTACTATTATTATGAAGGACAAATTTTAAATCCTTCTAAAATCATTGTAGAAAAAGAATTGGAGAAAGCGGTTAATGCAGAGTTAGATAATTGCAAGAATATAGAAGGAAAGGATTTTAAATTAGAGTTTAGAAATCCCAGAACAAAGGTTTTTATTAAGGAAAAAGAACTTTTATTTGATATTTATTTTCCTGTTACAATTGATATAGATGGGAAGTCAACAGCTCTATTTAGAGATTATCAGATAAATAGAATTTCTGGTTCTAAAGAGATCCTGCCATCAATTATAGTAGAAATACCTAGTAGAAAATCTTTTGAAATTCCAGTAACCTCAAGTCAACAAGCATCTTTACAGAAATATATAGGTCTTAGAATGACGCTTAATGATCAAGCTAGGGGATTTTTCGGTGGACCCACAGGAGAGTTTTACCCAGATACTTCTCCTTTAGATAAAATGTTTAGAAATAAAAAATAGTAATTATCTTTCTAAAAACCAATATCTCAAAAAACATAGAACAAAAAAATAATATTTAATCTAATGATTAAATATAAAAATATTAGTATCAATTAATAAATATACCAAATTTTAAAACATGGTTATAAATTTCCTAGAAACAATTATCTAAACAGGTTTTTTAAGGCGAAGGGGGTCCAAGTCCAGGCATCTCATAATCAACCTCAAACTGTCTAACTGTCCAGCATTTATTATCTAGGAAAAATGCTGCATTATAAACTCCAAGTCCATTATCTCTAACAACTCTTTCAAGATCAACTTCTCCGGTCTTAAGTTCTTTATCAGTTTTAAAATCAGAATCTACTATTTTTTCTCCTTTAGGATTATATAATTCAATTTTGCCGTTTCTTATTTTTTCTCTATTTGGGAGATATGTTGGTAAAATCATTCCTAAATTTATTTTTTTATTTTCTTTTAAATCAAATGAGTTTGAGATAAAAATAGGTAATGGTGGAGAATGGCTATATGCTCTATTAATTGCTTCTTGGTCTAAATTAGTTATAATTGGTTCTGCTCCTTCATGTATAACCTCTACTTTTTTACCATCAACATCAATTAATCTTTTATCAGCTATATCCAATAACCTTTCATAATCTGCATCATATAATGGGGCCCCTAACTCTAAAAATTTCTCATTTCTATAATTTTTAGTTGGCATTCTTTCAGAGCTATTTATATCATCTAAAACTCTAAATAAAAGATTTTTATTATTAGTCTCTATCTTCTCTCTTTTCTTATCAACCGTCCACATTAAAAAAAGCGCAGCTTTGTCAGCTTCAGATGGATTTTTAAAATTGAAGGTAAACCCAAAATGTTCTTTTAAATCCTTATTAGTTTTATTATCTTTGATTAAATCAGAAACGCTTACATCAAATATGAATCTTTCTTTTTCTTGGTTTTTATAATGATAATCTAGATGTTTAGAAAATTCCTTATAATATTTATTATTTTGAACAACTTTTGGAGTTTCTCTAACTTTAAGAAATTTTTCTTTTAAAAGTTCTTTGTCTTTTTCATTTCTAATAAAAAATCCTTTTACAACTTCATAATAAGTCGGAACTAAAGACCCAATTTCTTTTTCTAATTGTTTTTCAAAATCTTCTATAGAAGGATGATATTTTGGTCTTTTAAGCTCATAATATTCAACAGCTTTTCCCTCATTTTGAGCAATGGCATAATTAGAAGCCTGTAATGTAGAAGTTTCTTGATATCCAACTAAACTTCCTAAGCTAATAGCTCCAGCCGTCAATAATCCAGCTAATCCGTTTTTTATTTGTGTTTTCATTTTATTTTTATTATTTAATCAATTTACTTATTTTTCATAAGTAAAGGTGGTATTTAAACCTTTCGTTTGTTGTAACTGTTACGTGGTTATAACTAATAGATGAAACTAGCTTTAATTTAAAACGGCTTACTATCATAATCATTCAAAACTTTTTTCCATCCTTCCCAAAATTCATTTGTATTTTCTCTTGTATGTTCATAATCCATAAGATAAGTTAACGAATGATCTTCTTTGCCTATTAATTCTTCAAAGTCTATATTACTATATTCTTGAGGCAAAACTCTAAAATATATATAAGGAACTTTTTTTAATAAAGATCTATGCAATGAACTCGCTCTGGAAATATCTCTAGAATTATATTTCATAGTAATATAAGGTGTTGCAGCCTTATCGGTTTCTGGGTGACCGCCACACGAATACAATGTGTTACAAAATGGAAGTTCATTTAGCCTTGTAACTATATCTATGATTTCATGATCTAATGATTCAATAATATCTTTATCTAATGCCATTATGTAAATAAGAATTAGTAATATTTAAACCTTTCGGTTTGTAATAACTTACTAGTAGTTAATAAAATAATTCAACTCTCCATTTTAATATCTTCAAAAAAGATTAATTAAATTTATAAAGAGTATTTTCTTTTATTAATAATGAAAAAAAGAGGAAACTCGCCCTTGAACTCTGTTATTAATTTATTAAAATTGCCAGAGTCCAAAAGCTCGCAAACAACCATCTTCATAATCTTAGCTATTTTAATTGCAGGGGCTATAACTGGTAGTGTTTATTTTATAAATGAAAACAAAAAGACTGCTAGTCTGGAATTTTTTTCTAGTTCTGATGTACAGCCAGTTTTAAAAAACATTCAAACAAAAATCTTAGACTGCTCAGAAGAAACCTCTAAAAAATCCCTAGAAAAAATTGGCGTTCAGGGGGGTCATTATAATAAACCAAGATATTATTTTGATATGAAAAGTAATTTTATTCCCTACTATTATTATGAAGGACAAATTTTAATGCCATCTAAATCAACTATTGAGAATGAATTATCAGGTTATGTTAATGAAAATCTAGATAAATGTTTGCAAAATAATTACCAAAATTTTGAAATAACTTTTAAAAAACCTAAAACAAAAACAACAATTAAAGAAAAAGATGTTAATTTTTTAATTAATCTTCCAATTAAAATAGAAAAAGATAATCATGATATTACTTTTGAACTAAAAGAGCATCCTATTACAATTAGCTCTGAGTTAGATGCAATTTTAGGAGTAGCTAATTTTATTACAGAAACCCATAAAGACGACCCTGCCATGTATTGTGTAAGCTGTGTTGGAAAACTGGCAGAAGAAGATAATCTTTATGTTGATATTTTAAAATTCAGAAACAATGAAATGCTGGTTATAATCTCAGAGAACCATACCTCTTCTGAACCATATTCTTTTGAATTTTTAAATAAATATACAGGAAAAGAAGCTTCTCCACTAACAATTTTAAATGAGACAGCTCCTAAACCAGGATAATTAAAAAATATAAAACAATAAATAAAAATGAAGATTGATAATAAAACTAATGATATCAATAATAAAAAAACTTAAAGGCGTGAGTGTCTAGCTTATTTAATTTAATAATTATCAGTTAAATTTAAAATGAATAAAGTATAAGAGAGATATAAAAATCAGAAAATAGTAAGAATAAAAAAGTAAGAGATGATGAGTCTTATAATCAACATTGACTAACTTTCAAAAATAAAGATAAATCACAAAACCCTGCGTTTTACCACATACTAAAGTATGTGGTTTGTTTGGGTTTTGAGATTCCCAAAAAATCCACTACAAATAATCCACTATCTAAAGATAGTGGATTTTTTTAGGATTAATAAAAATGTTAAAAACAAATAAACTGAGCAGAAGCCTAGCAAGCGGGATAAGATTAACTCTTAGAAAAAAAAGCATTTTTATTTTAATAGCTATAATAATATTAAATGTTGTTGTAGTTTTAGGACAAACAGATAATCAAATTTCTCTTAGGGTTCCTGCAATAGAAGATTGGAATCTTGAATCTAATATTCAAGTTAGTAATTATATTACACAAATTTTGCGAGATGATAGCGCAATCAATAAGTTTAGAGAACAGTTCAATGCTCTTGATGATAGTAAAAAACTGCTTATTTGGAATGGAATAACAATTGACCCCCCTATTTATGATGATTCGGGGAAAAAGATTCCTTATGCCACCCACAAAAAGTTTCTAAGAGAAGCTGTGTTTAAAGATGAAGAGACGACAAAGAGTTTTTTGGGGGCTCTTGACTCTTCTTCTAATGTAAATGATGAGTATAAATTTCTTTCTTCTGTTATAAAAGAGGATGATGAGCTAATTAAGCAAACATTCAAAGCATTTGATTCAGAACCAAATAAAATAGAAGAAAGATACAGGAAATTGTGGGACTCTTTGTATAATCAAGACAAAGATGAGATAGATATTGAGTCAAGAAATAAAATAGTCGGACTTCTTAATAAAGAGCAGTTTCAAACTTTAATGAAAACTGTAACGGGAAAAACTATTGAGCTACTTGTAGATTTTGGTGAAAAAGCATTTGGATATGAGCTAAAAGATGGCAATCCTGTTTGGACATTAAAAAAAGACGATAAAACATATTTCATTTCAGAAAAAAATCTTCCAGATAATTTAGAAAAAATAATTTTTAAAGAAATAGTAGAGGGGCCTAAAAAAGGACAGTATGGAGTTTTTTATAAAACAGCGGAAGTCTTTACAGGTGGGGGGGTCAAAGGAAATACTATCATGACCCAAGAAGGCTACCTTCAAAAATCAGAAAACAAAAATGAATGGAAAGTTTCTGGCTTGAATAAAGAAATATTTGAAGGAGGAAAAGTTGTAGTTGGATTAGATCCAAAACAAGGACAGGTAGAGATAGCTTCAGATGGTAAAATTGAAACCTGGGGAACAGGACATTTATCTGGAAAAGAAGGCATTTATGTAAAAATAGGAGAGCAAAGATTTTTTCCGCATCCTAAAGGTCCTCAAACCGCAGATAAATTATATAGATATGCTTTTGTTGCTCCTTTAGAAAAAGATGTTTTTAATTTAAAAGGAAATATGCAAGCTAAAGTTAATGGAAAAGGAATAGGAGTATATGTCGGTGATATTGAAAACGGAGTTGTTTCTCTCGGAGAACTATCTCAAGAAACTATTAATAAATATAATGCAGATCCTAATAATAAATTTAAGATAGATCCTAATTCTGTATTAACTCTTTCGCCAGGAGGATTAGATATTAAAGGAACTACTCTTAATGGAAAGGTTTCGTTTTCAGTTTCAGATGATATGAAATTAACAACATCGAAGGATACTTTTGACATTGAACCAAAAGATAGTAATGATCGTTATTATAGCTATAATCCTACAGCAAAAGGGGAGCTTAATCAATTTGTTGAAAGAGATGGAAAGTTAGAATTTGTAAAAAGAATAACAGAAAATACTCAGTTTACTGATAATGAGAGAAGAGTTGGAATCGGACAAACAGCAGATGGAACTACTCCTACTCATATTAGTGATAAAGTTGAAAATGCTCTTGAAGAAGCAAATAAAATATCGACAGAAAAAGGAAACTGGGCGACTGCCACTGAAAAGGATGTAACTGAAGAAGCAACTAAAATTAACGAGAAAGTTTCTACTGAAGAAAAAAGCACAACAGATTTAATAACTAATAAAGGCGAGGTTGTAATAGAAAGTGTAGAAGATAAGGAAACAATTACAACTAATGTTCCGAATGCAGAAACTAGAAGTACTGAACAAATACAATTACTGCCTATTAAAATATTGCCAGATATTTTTTATAACAACGGAAATTTAAGAGGAAATCCTATTTCTGGATTTGATAGCCTTGGAAAAATTACTTCTGATAATAAAGTTGTAGCAATTAAATTCGGATTTGATGGTTGTCCTGGTTGTGATGCGATGAAACGAGATATTACTCAAAGTAGCATTCAAGGATATCCGTATGTTGATGTTGATATTTATAAGTATCCGGATTTAGTTACTAGGTATAGTACTTCTAGATATCCTACTACAATTTTTCTAAAAGATGGTAAGGAAGTTGGCAGGGAAGTAGGATATCAAAGTTCAACAAAGATGAAAGAACTTTATAATAAATATAAATGAGGGCTTGATAATATTATCTCAAGACAAAAAAATGGGCTTTGAATCAAAATACCGTCCTCAACAAGTTAAAGTCCAAAACAGAAAGATAGTTGAATAAAATCTTTAATCATAAGCCCTTTCTCTTTTATCGACGTCAAAAACAACAATTTCTTGCCTGTCTTGAAAAACATAATATTGTATTCTGTAAGAACCAACTCTTATACGAAATGCCTTTCCTCTTTTTCCAACCACTCTCACAACTTCTTGAGGAAACGGATTCAGCTTTAATTCATCTAATTTTTTCCAAATCCTGGTCCTTGTTTCTTTTTCAGCTTTTTTAAGAAATTTCTCTGATTTAGGACCTAAGAAAACGTTAAACATTTTCAATCACCTAATTCTTTTTTTAAATCCTCGTATCTCTTAGTTTTTCCTTTCTTGTGCGCTTCGAGAGCTTCATCTAATACAACCTCTTCATCTGAAGTCATAATTAAATCTATATCAATCATGCGATTTTTTATGAATTGAACTTCCTTTTTCAAAGCTAAAAGCTCCATATACATTTTTTCCATGTTTATTGTTTCTGCCATATAACATTGTGAATTGTTAGCTATATAAAATTTTCTAAATCAGAATTAATTGATTGATGAGATTGAAACATTTAAATATCTTTTATTCTTAGCTCTATAATGAAAAAGGGGAAATTACATTTGAACTCTATTGATAAATATTCAAAATCGCCAGAGTCTAGATTCTCGAGTCCTCGCTTAAACTCGGCCATAAACTTAAAAACATATCCTAAAAGTAATACATCACCTAATTCAGAAACTTCTAATTCTCATTTGAATTTATTTTTCAAGAAACCAAATCGCGCGGCGCAAACAACCATATTTATCATTCTCGCTATAATAATTATTACTATAGCTATAGTCTTTTATGTAAAAACTTATTCGCAAAAACAAAATTTAGGAAGAGAGTATTTTGAAAAAACAGGCCTACAACCTTCAATTAAAAACATTCAAAACTTTGTTATAGAATGTCACGAAGAAACTTCAAAAAGCTCTTTGATTACAATAGGAATTCAGGGAGGTTACTATAATAAACCAAGATATTATTTTGATATGAAAAGTAATTTTATTCCCTACTATTATTATGAAGGACAAATTTTAATGCCATCTAAATCAACTATTGAGAATGAATTATCAAATTATGTTGACAGTAATATTGAATCCTGTCTAGATAAAATAAAATTCCAAAATTTTCAGCTAGAGTATTCAAAACCAAAAACCAGGATTATAATTACTCCTGGAAAAGCAACTTTTACTACTAACCTTCCAGTTAAAATAGAGCATAAAGGAAATAAAATAGACTTTGAACTTAATAAATATCCTTTAGATTTAAACTCTTCTTTAAATGAGATAATAGAAGTTGCAGAATACATAACTAACTCCCATAAAGAAAATCCAGAATTAATGTGTATTAATTGTATAGCGGAGCTGGCAAAAGAAAGACAATTATATGTAGATTTTATAGCTTTCCAAGAAGACACGACTTTAGTAATGTTATTAGAAAATAGAACAATGTCCGAACCCTACATATTTGAGTTTTTGAATAAATATAAATTAGAAAATCAATCATAATAGTAAATAAAAAAGTAGAAATAAAAAGTTAGAAGAATTAGTAAGCGAGAGTAGTTCGACCCTAAATTAGATAATAAATAAAATTTTAACTAAAAATAAAGGAAGAAAGATTAGTTTGTCTAGCAAGAGAAGTCCAAGCTCTTAAATTAAGATTACTAATTAAGATATGATTAAATAAGAAGTAATATAAATTAGATGAAATATAATTAATAAAAATGGTAATAGTTAGTAATAAAGGTATGAAAAGTCAGCAAGCAAGAATATCCTAGACTACTAAATTAAAAAAATCATATTACCAATAATTATAATAATGAATAAAATGCAAAAAAACATAAACGAAAAAAGTAGAGGAGATCTCACTCTATTGAATTTAGAAATATCAAAATTAAATAAGAAAATGAAAATCTATTTATTATTAATAAGTATTTTAATAATATTGTCTGTTGGATTAGTTTTTGGGCAACCTTGTAGTGGTCCAAGCTGTGGTTCTAGTACTGGAAGTGAAGGAAGCACAACAGTTTATTGGGATCAAACTCAACAAAAACTAACTTTTGAACAAATAGACCCAACAACAGGTCAGCCAAGACCAGAAGCCACAGGAACTAACTTGATACAAGACAAACAATTTATGGAAACTAATTGGGATACTGCAAAAGAAAGTCAAAAAATAGAATATATAAAAAAAACATACCCAAACTTAAAGCTTAATAATAATCCAGCAAATTTTAAGTTAAAAACAGATGGCTCTCTAGATTTTAATGGAAAAGAAGTTTTTTCCCAAGAAAAGATTGGATTTCTAAATGAGAATAATGCGGAAATTACATTTGGTGGTAATAAATTAAGTTCAAAAATTGGAAGAGGTACTTTAACATGGACCCCCATTGAAAAATTAAAATATCAAATACCTCAAAACCGACTAAATCCATCTCAATTTCCAAAAACTGGACCAGGCAATCCTGCAAGTGCTCATGCTAGAGCATTTGGTGGTGGTGGACAACCTGGACAAGCAGGTCAAGGAGGATCTGAATTACAACAACTTCTGCAGATATTAGGTTCAATCGCTCAACAATTTGCACAACAAATGAGAAGTAATGGACAAGGACAAACAACAGCTACACAAAATAGCCAAGGAGGAACAAAAGCAACACTTGCAAGAGAAGCAGCTTTAGCTCTTGAAGACGGAAAAGGAAATCCAAAACTTTTAGTATCTCAAAATAACAAAGAAAAAGATGCAGAAGTAAACACAAAAGGAAAAAATAACGAAATGAATATAAAAAATGCTAACATTATTGTACCAGAACAACTAGCTGCAAAAGTAAGTGATGAAACAACTTTAAAATTAAATGGAATTGATGGAGATGATCCAGATAATCCTCCTAAAAGACATAGTGGAACAACTGCCTCTCTATTTGGAAAGCGTACAACTCCTATTTCAACACAAGCATACTTGTCATTACTATTAAAAAAATTTCAACTAAAACTGCCTCTTTATTTAACAAAAATAATAAAAATTCCTGAAGAACCATCCTCAATGACAGAATATTTTATTTCATTTAAATCAGAAAACAAAATAACAGGAAAACAAATATCATCCCTTGGAGGACAATCAATAGAACTTAATGAGCATGATTTAGAATTAAACGGGCATGACATTGAAAGTTATGCTTTAAAAACTTTTAATAATCTAGAAGCTGGAGGACAGGATTTAGTATTTTTCTCAGGAGATTTTGAAACAAAGTTTCACAATCAACAAATTCTTATATCAAGGACCCTTCCAGATGTTCCTTATGGAGTAAAAAAAATTTCAAATAAACTAGACCGAAATCCGGAAAATTCTTATGTCTTACAACATTATGAAAATGCAAATGGCGAATTTAAAAATAGCAATGATAAAATTCAGAGAGTTTCTTTTAGTGATATTACCATAGAACATCCAACAAATTTAAAATTAATAATCTGGGAAGAGAGAGAAGAGATGTGGCAGGGGTCCTAAATTTCTTTTGATAAATTATATTAATTTTTATTAATTCTCTTTATTATTTTCGGTTTGTGCACCCTCAATAATATTTTCAATCTCATCCTCAACCAATTTTGCTATAGAACTAACTTTATCTCCTTGCTGCAGTTTAATTATTCTAACCCCGCTTGTCGCGCGACCCATTACTCTAATGTCTTTAACTCTTGTTTTAATGACAATTCCTTTTTTTGTTGAAACTACAAATTTGTCCTTATCGTAAACGCTAGTTGTTCCGACAACATCGCCAGTTTTATCATTAATCTTTAAGTTTATTACGCCTTTTCCAGCCCTTCTAGTTAACCTATAATCCTCAATCCTGCTTCTTTTTCCATAGCCTTTTTCAGTTATTGTTAATAGTGTATTTTTTACATCTTCTACTATTTCTAAACTAACAACTTCGTCATTTTCCAGTTTAATTCCAGTAATTCCATAGCTTGCTCTTCCCATTTCTCTGACTTCATTACAATTAAACCTAATTGCCTGCCCTTTTTTTGTTATTAACATTACTTCTTGATTGTTTAGAACTTTCTTAACACCAACAACTTCATCGCTATTATCCGGAGGAAGATTAACAATTCTAACTCCAGTACTTCTTGTTTTAGAAAATAATTCTAACTTTATTTTTTTGACTAGACCTTTTTTAGTTGCAATAAATAAACAGTCTTTAAAATCTTTTACAGCGATTACATTAGTAATACTGTCCTCTTTTATACTCAATAAATTAACAATGGCCTGGCCTTTAGCATATTTCTGAGTTTCAGGAACATTATAAGCTTTTAACCAAAAAATCCGCCCTCTTGAATTAAATAACAACAAAGTATCGTGGGTTGAACAGCTTATTAACTGTTTAACATAATCTTCAGAACTTAATTCAGTTCCAATAGCTCCTTTTCCACCTCTTTTCTGCTCATTATAAGCCTTAAAAGGCATTCTTTTGATATATCCTTTTTCGGTAATTGTAATAACTGCTTCTTTTTTTTGTATTAAATCTTTTTCTTCAATTTCTTTCACACTTTTAATTATTCTGCTTCTTCTTTCATCTCCATAATTTTTCTTCAGTTCTTGCAACTCTATTTTGATTATTTTGTAAATTTCTTTTTCATCGTCTAAAATTTTTTTTAGCTTAATTATTAATTCTCTCAATTCCTTTTCCTCATTAACTAATTTATCTCTTTCTAAAGCAGTTAATTGTCTTAAAGTTATTTCTAAAATAGCGTCTGTTTGTTTTTTGCTTAAATTAAATTTTTTCTGTAAACTTTCACTGGCATCGCTAGCGGTTTTACTTTTTTTAATAAGTTCAATTACTTGCTCTAAGTTTTTTAGAGCTGTTAACAAACCTTCGATAATATGCGCTCTTGCTTCGGCCCTTTTTAAATCAAACTCTGTTCTTTTTCTTATAATCTTTTTTCTAAAATTAATATAGCTTAAAATTAATCTTTTTAATGTAAGGGTTTTAGGAACTCCAGATTCTAAAGCAACTAAAACAGCGTCAAATCTTGACTGTAATCTTGTTGATTTATATAATCTATTTATTGTAAAATTTGGCTCTGAACTTTTCTTTAATTCGATTACAATTCTTATTCCTTTTTTACCACTTTCGTCTCTAATATCACTTACTTCTGTTAATTTTTTATTTCTAACTAACTCTGCAATTTCTTTAACCAGTTCTGACTTATTAATTTGATAAGGAATTTCTGTAACAACAATTAACCGTTTTCCTGATTTTTCTTCTGTGTTAACCCTTCCCCTTATAACAAAACTTGCTCTTCCAGTTTCATACAGTTCTTTTAAATTTTCTGAAACTATCTGTCCTCCTGTAGGAAAGTCAGGGCCTTTAATTATTTCCATTAATTTTTCTGTTGTGATATCTGGTTTATCAATAACAGCCATTATTCCATCGCAGATTTCAGTTAAATTATGGGGGGGAATATTAGTAGTCATCCCAACTGCAATTCCGCTACTTCCATTAATTAATAAGTTAGGTAATTTTCCAGGAAGAACAACTGGCTCTTCTAATGAATTGTCAAAATTACTTACAAAATTTACTGTTTCTTTATCAATATCCTGTAATAATTCAACTGCTAATTTTCCTAATTTCGCTTCAGTGTACCTCATACTTGCAGCTGCATCTCCGTCTATAGAATTATGAACAAAAATTCCAGAAGCAAGTGTGAAATTATGAGTCTTATCAATTGTTAAGTCATAAACGTCCGCATATTCTTTTAAAAATTCAACACGAACAACTTTATGATTTTTATTTAATTCACATGATAATAAATTTTCATAATTATTATAATATTTATTTATGCCTTTATCCCAACTAGTGTGATTTTTACTTTCAAAAACTTCTATCCTTATTTTTTCAAAGTTTTCTTTAGTTGTTGGGAGATTATTTTTATTAAGATAATTACATATTTTCAAAAATTTAACCTTTCCAGTTAAATTAGTTTCTCTTTTTTCATTTGTAGCAACAATCTTTTCATGAAATAATTGTTTATATTCTGGAATTTGCCAAAGCTTTTTCATAGTTATTGAAGCTCTCTTGCTAAATTCATTAATCTTTTCAGGATGTTCAGCCAAATACTTTTTATTAATTTGGCTTAAAGTAATACTCATTTCAGAGCGATATTCCTGATTCTTCCAATTTTCAATATTTCTTTTGCTTAACCTTTCTGAGTAAGATTTCTTATTTTCTTCATTACCCCAAAATTTCTTTCTTCCTTCAGCAAGTTTATTTCTATAATTTTCATCTGTTTTATGTTTTTGAGAAGTAAAGTTATGATGTGTCTGCCAATGTTCCTTCCAGTGCATTCTCCTTATATTATCAGGATTATTATTTAACTTGTTAAAATCCACATGATGCCTAATTCTTCCAGTTGAAACAGAATAAATACCATTCTCAAGATTCCATTTATCTGAGAGAACATGAACAAAACTCCAACTATTTAATTTAGGTTGAAATATCATACTATATTCTACGGCATTTAGATCGTCTTCTTTTGTAGATAATCTGAAATAAGAGGGCATTAATGAATCTCCAGATTGCAAATATCGTGCCTCTTTATATTCTCCATCTCTTAACATGAATCTGTGATTAAATGTGCACTTAATCTCCTCGCCATTATCCAGCACAACTTTCATTATTTCTGCATTTTTTCTTGTTAATCTAGGATTTTTTATTTCTGCAATTTTAATCTCGCCATTTTCATCAATTGTAAATGTAAAATTTCTTTTACCTTGTTTATTTTCTTCTATTAATTCTATAAAAGATAAATTTCTCCCATCAGTTAATTTAGCCTTTGTGTCTGCAGTAAAACAACCAAAATTACCCTGACCAATTATTAGGGGGTATCTTAAAGAAAAATCTTGGGCCATCCTAACTAAAGCATCATAAATAGCAACATCCCCATGAGGATGAAACTTTCCCATGGTATCTCCAACGATTCTCGCAGTTTTTTTTGTCATTCCTTTTTCCAAACCCATCTGATTCATGGCATAAAGAATTCTTCTATGAACTGGCTTTAATCCATCCTCTACACATGGCAATGCTCTTGAAACTATAACGCTCATAGCATAATCTATATAAGCTTTTTTCATTTCATTGCTAATCTCAACTCCCAAAATTCTGTCTTCACTTAAATCTTTTAAATTCAACTCTGTTTTGTCAAGATGCTCAACTTCAATATTATTTCCATTAGATTTGCCATTTCCGTTAATACCTTTGCTATCTTCTTTCTTTTTCATTATTTTATTATTATCTTCTATATCAATAGGATTATTTTCTTCGTCTGCCATTTTAAAGTTTTGTTGATTCTTTATTTATCATTAACCTATATTTTTTAATTGAATTGTTTTTGCTTAACTCGTCTATAAATTTGTTAATGTTTTATCTTAATTTGTTGCGGATATGATTTATTATTAATTATTTCCGCTTAATCCGCTCAAGAATAAACTAATTATCATTTCAAACATCCACCTCTGCAATATTTGCGTTTACTTCAATAAACTTTCTTCTTGGCCCAGCATCATCTCCCATTAACATTGAAAAGGTCTCGTCGGCTAAAACTGCATCATCAATAGTAACTTTTTTCAGAATTCTTTTTTTAGGATCCATAGTAGTTTCCCATAACTGTTCTGGATTCATTTCCCCTAATCCTTTAAATCTCTGAACATCTGATTTTCCTAGCTTGTCAATTAATTTCTTCAGCTCTTGATCACTATAAACATAATGATCTTTTCCTTTTCTTATCCTATATAAAGGGCTTAATGCAACATAAACATTCCCATTTTCAATTAATTCTGGCATGTATCTAAAAAAGAAAGTTAAAAGTAAGGTCATAATATGTTGCCCGTCGACATCTGCGTCTGTCATTATAATAACTTTATTATATCTCAATTTACTTATTTCAAAGTTTTCTTTAACTCCAGTACCAATAGCGGTAATTAAATTTAAAATTTCTTCAGAACTAAGAGTTTTAATAGGATTTGATTTTTCTACATTAAGAATTTTTCCTTTTAGAGGCAGTATAGCCTGAAATTCTTTATCTCTTGCCATCTTTGATGAGCCAGCCGCGCTATCGCCTTCAACTATATAAAGTTCAGTTTTCTCAACTTTTTTGCTTGAACAATCTGCTAATTTTCCAGGAAGGCCTGAAAAACCAATAATAGATTTTCTTCTTACTAAATCACGAGCTTTTTTTGCAGCTTCTCTTGCTTTTGCTGATGCAATAATTTTTTGTCCAATTTTATTGGCTATATTAGGATTTTCTTCTAAAAACTCTGTTAAAGCGATATAAACCATTGAATCAACAATTCCCTTCATTTCAGAATTTCCTAATTTTGTTTTTGTCTGTCCTTCAAATTGAGGCTCTTTCATTTTAATATTTACAATTGATGTTAGTCCTTCTCTTGTATCATCGCCAGTCAATTTTTCATTTTTTAACATTCCTCTTTTTTCAATATAATCATTAAGGGTCCTTGTTAAAGCTGTTTTAAATCCAGAGATATGTGTTCCTCCTTCAGTTGTATTAATAGTATTAACAAAACCAAAAATATTTTCATTATAACCCTCGGTATATTGTATAGCGACTTCAACAACAGTATCATCTTCTTGCCTTTTAAAATAAATAGGTTTATGTAAAACTCCTTTTGCTTTATTAATATGATTAATAAATTCTATTAGCCCACCTTTATAATGAAATTCTTCTTTTTTGTTGTTTTTTTCATCATTTAAAATAATTTTAATTGGGTTTAAAAAAGCAAGCTCCTGTAATCTTTTCCTTAAAAATCCAAAATCAAATTCTGTTGTAGAAAAAATAATATCATCTGGATAAAAAGTTATCTCTGTTCCTGTTTTATTTTTATCACAACTACCAACTTCTTTTACATCGTATAAAGGATTTCCTATTTTATACTCTTGCTGATAAACTTTTCCATTTCTATAAACTTTAGCTATTAATTTTTTTGATAAAGCATTAACAACACTGACTCCAACTCCATGTAACCCTCCAGAAATTTGATAAGCCTGTTTTTCAAACTTTCCTCCTGCATGTAATTTCGTTAAGGCAATTTCCATTGCAGATTTTTTATAAGTAGGGTGTTTTTCAACAGGAATTCCTCTACCATTATCAATAACAGTTAAACTTCTGTCTTTATTTATAACTACTTCTATTAAATCGCAAAAACCAGCTAAAGATTCATCAACAGAATTATCAACAACTTCATAAACTAAATGATGCAAGCCGTCTTTTCCAGTTGAGCCTATATACATGCTCGGGCGTTTACGAACCCCTTCCAAACCTTCAAGTACTTTTATTGACTCTGCACTATATTCTTTAACTTTTTTCTCATCTACCATGTTTCATTTTTTTTATTTACTTATTTTTGTTAAATCACAAAACCCTGGGTGTACCGCGCCTTAAAACCTCAAGAATGCTTGCAATTGCATTCTTGATGGCCATCAAAAATCCATAAAAGATTTTTGGGGGGTGCGGTTCGTTTTGGTTTTGGGGTTCCCAAAAAATCCGCATAAAAAGATAACCGCAACATAAATGTTACGGATTTTTTAAGGATTAATTATTCTCATTTAGTTTATTTATTATAGCAATTTTAATTTAATTTCTTGGTAATTAATAATATAGCTAATAAATATCAAGCTTGCTATTTATAATAATTTTAGTTACTCTTAATCTCAATTTATGTTTTTCTTCTATTTTCATAATCGTGATGCCTAAATTGAATTTGTAGTACCTAAGATAGTTTTGACTAATTCTCAACTGATTTTTGATAAATTTCTCAGTCAGAAATTTGCCGGATTTATAGCGTTTTTAAGTCATCTATATTTAAAAACCTTTCTATGAGAAAAAGGTTTTTATCGACGGAAAGATATGTAATAAAATTAAATTATATCTTTACAATATCAGAAAAGATGGTTGAAAAAAATTTGTTTTCAATTTCAGAAGAAAAAAAGAGGAAAGTCAAAGAAGAGTTGATTTCTAGAATAAAGTAATTCTATTTCTAGTATTTTATCGTATCTGAGAATTTTAAAAACGTAAAAATTAGATGGTTTTATGTGCCTCGGGAAATAAATCTAATTTAAATTCTCTATAAGCAATACAAAATTCATAATTTTTTATAATTTCTGAGAAATTTTCTTTCAACTGAAGTATTATATTTTGAAAAGTATCATAATTATCTAACTCAAAATCTATCTCAAAATCCCAACTACCTAAAATTTTCTGAGGCCATATTGCTCCAGGCAATAGAGAAGAGTAATTAATAAATTCTTCAATTTTATTTTTATTTGTAACATTTAAATAAAAAAAGGCTTTACAAAATATCTTATTCATTTTTTGTGGGTTTAGATGTACCTTATAACCCAAAATAATCTTTTTTCTCTCTAATTGCTTTATTCTATATTGTACGATTCTAGCAGTTGTTTTTATAAAATTAGCTATATCAATTACGGACATACGAGCATTATTTGTGATTAGTTTAAGTATTTGTAAATCAAGATCATCAATTTGTTCTTCTTTATCTTTTGTTGTGTGATATACGATATTAAAATTTTGGTTCTTTAAAGAATTTAAAAATAGTCTTGGTTGATGAGCTAAATATAGAGTAGCAGTCACTGCCTTTTCTTGTATATGTTCAAAAAATTTATTAAAAATAATTTGTAATTCATCATCAAATTCATTTATATTTTTAACAAGGAATCCAACGATTAAATCCCATCTACCGGTTGTTAAAGCGACCCATTCCGTTTTGGTATGTTCATTAAAATATTCTGCTATTTCGATTAATTTATCTTTATTAAAGTTTGTTAGTCTAAGATATAGTTTAAATTTTACAATATTTACTTTAAAATAATTTATAACAGTATGAAATCTTATTATAACTTCATCCTCTATCATCTTATTAATCCTATAATTTACAACTTCTTTTGATAGTCTAACTTTCTTACCAATTTGGGAATTAGATTGCCTAGCATTTCTATCAAGCTCTGCTAGTATTTTCATATCTTTAGTATCTAATTTAAAAATTTTATTCATAATATATCATAATTACATTATATTTATAAATCTTGTTATTATGATAAAAAAATAAATAAGATATTTTATATATAAATATATCATAAGTATTACATGGAAAACGAAAAAACCTTAGATAAGTCTGAAGAAAAAATGGCAGATGTAGTCATACAAGCTGGAACTCAATATTATGTTGGTAGGGGCTATTTTCATGAACTGAACTCAAGATTAATTCCAGAAAGAGTAGCTGAATATGCACAATATTTTGTTGATAACAATCCAAGAATAGTAGAAAAAATTGCCAAAAGATTAATGAAAGATTATGGGCATCCAAAATCATTGGAAGAGCAGTAAAACTACACTGTCAAATAGGCACTGAAAAAAGTATTATTGCAAATAATTTGATACAAGAATTAAATTATATTGAACTTCCTCAAATAGTGGTTTGTTACGATGAAGACTATAAACCAATAATGGATAATCTAAATAGAGAAGTTTATAAAGAATTTATGAATAGATTATGTTCTTTAACAAATCCTTTATTTTTTGAACGAGTAGATAATCTTATTAGAGATGCTCAAGATAATAATGTATTAGGGGGAACTATCTTTAGAAGTTTAAGATTAATTGAAAGAACAAAATTATCTGAATTAGATGATGCGATAAGAATAAATTATTTAGATATTTTTTTAGATAAGATTAAACCTCTTCGGAATTTAGTAGAAGATATAAGAAAATATCTTGGAGGGGAAGAATTTACAAATAGGGGATATATAGAAAGTTTGAATGGTGTTAATTCTTTAATAGCCGATGCTCAAACTTATTTTATGTCAATACAAGAAATTTATTCAACTTTACAAGAAAAGAAAACAGAAGAAAAACCAGGAATAGAAAAAAAGAAACAATCATTATGGTCAAAGACATTTAGAAGATAATAATCCTATTATCTATTTTTTAATTTCCCCTTTAACCTCTTCGGTTTTTCTTCTCCTAACCCATTTAAGTTTCTTAGGGTCTCTTTTTAAAGCAGCGTTTCTCCTGCATTTACTAGAACAGTAATAAATACTTTTACCATCTATAGTAAATATTGTTAAACCTCTTGGAAATTCATAAACTTTTTTACAAAATGTGCAAGTTGGCATTTTTTATTTTTTTCGGTCGGTTTTAGTTATATTTTATTAATATGAATCCACTTTAATAATATCATAAAACCTTCGGTTTTAACCCACACCTAAAGGTGTGGGTTTGTATTAGTTTTGTGATGCCAAAGAAATCTCCTACCAACTCCTACCTAAAGGTAGGAGATTTCTTTGGGTTTAAAATTTGATTAGATGACTTCTAGTTAAAATAAACCACTATTTTCTCTTAATTAATTGCTATCATTATTATTTTTAATTTCATTAATATTAAATTATTTTAATAACTTATTTGTTTTTAACTGAATCTTGACGTTTAGAGAGCTAAGCTTTTCAGGGTATTGAGCTATTTCACTTATTATTTTTTATTTTAAAAATATTCTAATAAGCTCCCCTCATAACTTTAGACTTCATTCTTCTAGCTTCTATTTGCGTTTCTCTAAGCATTAAAATATCTTTTTTTCTTACGGGTCCTTTAACATTTCTTCTCATAATTTTTCCTTTATCAAAACCCTGCAAAACGCGGCACTTAATCTGCGTCACTTCTCCTCTTGCCCCCGTCCTTCCTACAATAGACTCAACAACCGCTGGCACAGCGATCTCTGTTAATATGCCTCCAACTCCTTTAACTGCACCACCTTGGCCCTCTCTTACATTTCGTGTTTTACTTCCCATTTTTAGATTTTTGTTTGATTTTGATTATTTTTATTAATGATTATACTTATATAATAAATGGTCTCGCTGACCATCGAACTGCTCATTATCTCGCTCAATCTCTCAAGTTTATTAATCATAAGTTATTTAATCCAATCGTATCTAATTTATTCTTTATTAATTATTATTAATATCAATAACTTTATATTTATCACAAAACCTTCGGTTTTGTTGGTTTTGTGATGCCGAGCAAAAGCAATTTACAATTTATATAATAAAAATTGCTTTTGTGAGTTAGAGAAATATCCTACCAACTCCTAAATAAAGGTAGGAGAGTTCTCTGAGTTTGATTTTTTGAGGCTGGAACTTCCCTTACTTGTTTAATTTCCCTTGACCACTCGGTTAATTAGCTCGTCGGTTTTATAAGTTAATAAAATTAAAATATTTAATTTTTTATTTTTCTTTCAGTCCTTTTACAAAGCTCTCAAGATCTTTTTCAGCATCTCCAGGGTTAATTATAGCTATACTTGAACAGTCGACATTTAATCCAGCCACAAATCCTAGTTTTTCTTTTTTATCTACTTCTACACAAATAATTTTTTTCTCTTTACACAAAATAGGCAGGTGCTGAACAATTTCTTTGGGATTAACATCTTTTGCATAAACAACTAATTTTGCAACTCCTCTTTCAATAGCTTTCGTAACTTCGTTTGTACCTTTATCAATTTTTCCAGTTTTCCTTGCTTTCTCAACTATTTCATATACAGAAACCATTTTAACCTCACATAATTTAGTTCATTGGTTTGATAATTTAAAGATAAGAAAGAGGTTTATAAAGCTTTTTGCTGGTTGGAGGCTTTATAAATTATAATCCTTTGCTTTCTGCTATCACAATAAAAAATAAAAAAAGATTGATGGCAAAAAATGAAAAGCATTTTGAGAAAATAAATTTGTTAGAAATAGAATGTTATTAATCATCTCCACGTCACCTCAACCTCATCAATTCTCTGTCTTGGCTGAATATCTAATTTATCAAAATCTTTTGGTTTAACATACTGTCTGCTGTTAAATAATAATTCTCCAGTAAATGCTATCATGGCTCCATTATCAACAAGAAATTCATTCGCAGGAACAAAAAATTTCGCTCCTCTTTCTTCACACATTATTCTACACATTTCTTGTAATCTAGTATTACAGGCAACTCCTCCTCCTAAAACTAACTCTTTTTTTCCAGTATGAGCTAAAGCTCTCTCAGCAGCCTCTACTAACATTGCAAAAGCAGTTTCTTGCAATGAAAAAGCAAGATCTTTTAATTCATATTTATTGTTTTCATACATCTGTCTTAATTTAGTCAGCATTCCTGAAAAAGTAACATCCATTCCTTTAATTGAATAAGGTAATTCAATATAAGAACCGTTTTCAGCAATTTTTTGTATTTTTGGTCCTCCTGGAAAACCAATTCCTACGGTTCTTGCAAAATTATCAATAAAATTTCCAATTCCAATATCTAAAGTCTCTCCAAAAACTCTGTATTTTCCTCCAGCAAAGGCGATAATCTGTGTATTTGCTCCTGAAGCATAAAGCAAAACAGGATCTCTAATTCCAGTAATCCTTCCTATTTCTAAATGAGCAACACAATGATTAACAGGAATTAAACTTACTTCTAACCCAAAAGCTTTTTTCTTAGCAAATTTCATTCCCTCAACTAAACAAGGAGGCAGTCCAGGTGCATTTGAAATTGCTATTGCTTTTATTTCTTTCTCGCTAATTCCGGCCTCTTTCAAAGCTTTTTGATAAATAACTTCAGCAATATCTACATGATGTTTTGCAGCATCAATAGGAATTATTCCTCCTTTTTCAGTCGTATAACTATCCTTAATATTACATAATATTTTTCCTTTATCCACAATTCCTATTCCAAACGTATGTGCAGTACATTCAATCCCTAGGATCATTTTTTGATAATGATTTTTTTATTTCTAACAATTTATTTTTCCTCAATTTTGTAATATAGTTTACTAAAACAAGCTTTGTTCGCAAGATTATGAACCTTAAGTAATAAACTCCCACGAGAGTTTTTCAACCCAACAAACTCTCTATAAACTTTTGTTTATTGAAAAGTTCTAAATCTTCATATTTTTGTCCAGTTCCTAAATAAAAAATAGGTTTTTTAGTTGCATGGCTTATAGAAATTATTGTTCCCCCTTTTTCATCAATATCTGCTTTACTTAATATCGTTCCGTCAATTTCAATTTTTTCATGAAAAGTTCTTGCCTGCTCAACAGCGTCATTTCCAGCTATTGATTCTGCAACAAATAACTTTAAATCTGGTTTTGTAACTCTTGCTATTTTTTCCATTTCACTTAAAAGATTGGTTTTTGTATGCATCCTTCCAGCAGTATCTATTAAAACAACATCTATTTTATTTTTTTCTGCATATTTAATAGCATCAAAACCAACTGCAGCAGGATCTGCTCCATAATTTTGTTTTACTAAAGGAACTTTTAATTTTTTTGCGTGCTCTGAAATTTGTTCTATAGAAGCGGCTCTAAAAGTATCTCCTGCAGCTAACACCAATGAAAAACCAGCTTTTTTTAAAAAATAAGCTATTTTAGCAATTGAAGTTGTTTTTCCTGTTCCATTAATTCCAAAAAATAAAATTTTAAAGGGTTTTTTAGATATTCTGATAATATCCAAAGGGTTATCTGGCTCTATTAAAAGTTCGTTTAAAGTTTTTTTTAACTCATTTCTAATTTCACTTTCTAAATTTTGGCTTTTAATTTCTTTTCCAATTAGTTTTTTTGAAAGATTTAGCTTAATATCATCAACAGCTTCTAAAGCTACATTATTTTCTAATAATAAATTTTCTAACTCCTCAAAAATTTCATTAAACTCTTCTTCAGTTATTTTATAAATAAAGGCGCTTTTTAATTTCGATAAAAAACCTGGCTTTTTTTCTAATTTTTCTTCTTTAACTTCTTCTATTTTTAACTGCTTTAAATCAGGCTCAAACTTTTTTTTTCCAACATCAAACTGAACAGGGACTTCGGGAATTTCTTTATGTTTAGCTAATTCAATTAATTTATCAACACTTTCCAACTCTTCCTCAAATTTTTTAATCTCTTTTTCTTCTTTTTTTGATTTTTCAATAATTTTTTTTAAATGCTCTGCCTCTTCTTTAACTTTCTCTAAATCTGGTTTATAAATTCCTCTTGTAATATCTAATTTTATCGGAACTCGCTCTCCTACTTCTTCTTTAGTCTTTTCAACTAATTTATCGGCTTTTTTATATAACCTTTCCTCTGGTTTAGTTTCTTCGCTTTCTTCAATTTTTTCTTCTATCTTTTCCTTAGAGCTTTTAAACCAACCTTTAAGCTTTTCTTTGAGTTTTCCAAACATTTTTCAGTATTTTTAATTGCCTCCTAATATTATATTAATTTTTTTAAATGACATCCTCTACACACTAAAGTGTGGAGTTTCCTGATATTATTTTTATAGCACGATACGCTTTTTGGTTTCTGATATAATCAATTAGCGTAATGCACACTCCATCTTAGAAAGATGGAGATATCTTCTTAATTATCAAATTTAACTGATAACTAAAGCAGGTAGACTCCTTTAACTTATATAATCAAAATAAGATGCTTATCTTATTAAAGTTAATTATGGAAATTAGTTTTTAATTATTATGAAAATTTAGAAAACTTTAAATAAGTGGTTTCACTTATTTAATTATGACAAATATAACTCTCTCTATAGATGATGAAGTTTATAAATTAATGAGAAAGTATTCTGAAATAAAATGGAGCGAGTTTGTTAGAAAAATGATTAAAAAAAGAATTGAAGAGCTAGAAAGTATAAATAATCATAAGGATAGTGAGAGTATTATGACTATGCTAGCCTCAGAAGATGTTCTTAAAAAAGATTGGGATAATAAATTAGACGAAAGATGGAATAATGTTTAATCAAAGAGATATTGTTCAAATACCATTTCCGTATTCAGATTTAACTGGATTCAAAAAAAGACCGGCTTTAATTATTTCAAATAAAAAATTGAACGGACCAGACAAAGTTTGTTGTTTAGTTACATCAAACCCCCAAGAAAATGATCTCAGTATATCAAAATCTTCATTTGAACAAGGCAATCTACCATTTAAAAGTTTTATTAGACCTCATAGGATTTTTACAGTTCATGAAAAAATTATAATTAAAAAACTCTGTACAATAGAAGGTAGGCTTCATAATATTGTCGTTGAGAAGCTTAATGATTTTCTAAAGAAAAATAGTTGAAGTATATCACGATAATATTTAAAAGGTAATAGTTTTTATTAAGTTATGCAAAGATTAGAATTAGGAAATTTGCAAATCGCCAAAAATAAAGTTAGTTATTTAGAACTTTATTGCACAGAGAATGCTAAAAAAGTTTTAGAAGGAAATGAAGATTTAGTTAAAAATTTAAATCTTTTTGACGAAATAACTACTATTAAAATAAAAACGCAAAGTGAAATAGAAATGAATCCGCCATCATATGATACTTTAATCAAAAGAACAGAGTTTTATGGAATCAAAAGAGAATTATTTACTAGTGTTGAAGAAAACTTTTTCCCTCCAAAAGTAATTGCTAATGCGCTAATTTATATAGTTGGTTTAGAAATGCCTGCCAGTAAGTTGAAGTGGGCATGGTATCCTGAATTAAAAGGGATAGAATATAATCTAGAAGTCGAACCAAAAAAAGCTCTTGAATTAACACAAAAAGTTAGAGACTTTCTTCCAGAAAAAATTGTAAAACAAGTTAGTTCTTATCTTAAAATTCCTGCATAAACACCAAACCTTTTATATTCTAGTTGCTTTATTTTTTAAAAGATTAAAGGTGATTATGAAAAAAATACTTGTTGTTTTAGACGGGGCAGCTGACCTTCCTATTAATTCTCTTAATGAAAGAACTCCTTTAGAAGCAGCAGAAACTCCTAACTTAGATTTTTTAGCTGAAAACGGAAAACTTGGATATATGTATCCTATTAATGAAACAACAATTCCTGGCTCTGACAATGCTTTAATTAGTGTTTTTGGAAATAACCCTAGACTATGCAAAAGGGGTTTTTATGAAGCAATTGGAGCTGGTTTTGAACTAAAAAAAGGAGATTTAGCATTAAGAACTAATTTTGGAACTATTGAAAACTTTAAAACAAGAAAAGTTATAGATAGAAGGGCGGGAAGAACTTTAACAACAAAAGAGGCTCAAGTTTTAACAAAAACTTTAAATGAGAAAATTAAGCTTGATTGCAAATTTGAAATTAAGTCTACTGTTCAACATAGAGGAGTATTGATTTTAAGAGGTAATTCTGGGGTGGATTTAAAATTCTCAGATAAAATATCTAACATAGATAGTGAGTGGACAGAAGCAGGAAAAAAAATAAGCTATTTTAAATTTGCAGAGCCACTAGACAACAATAAGAACTCTATGCGAACTGTAAATGTTCTTAATGATTTTATTAGACAAGCTTCTAAAATTCTTGCTGACCATCCTATAAACTTAGAAAGAAAAAAGAAAGGTCTTTTTCAAGCAAACATGCTTTTTACAAGAGGAGCTTCTACTGAAATACCTAAAATTAAGTCTTATAAAAATTGGGTGTCAATAAATCCAATGCCTCTAGAAATAGGAATAGCTAAGTTGTCTAAAATGAAAAATTTTTCTTTTAAGCTTCCAGAATTAAAAACAATAGATGTCTATGAAAACCTTTATAATTCCTTGTACCAGCAAATTAATTTTTCAATTAAAATAATTAGAAAGCATCATAAAAACTTTAATGGCTGTTATATACATTTTAAAGAAACTGATGTTCCCGGACATGACAATAAGCCTTATGAAAAAATTAACTTAATAGAAATAATAGATAAAAAGTTTTTTAGTTTTTTAAAAGAAATGTCTTTAAAATACAAATGGAAGGTTGTTATTACCTGCGATCATTCAACTCCATGTGAACTTAAATCCCATAGTTCTCATCCAGTTCCAGTTTTAGTTTATGATGGGAAGAACTTAAAAAACAACGAAAAAAAAGACCATGCGCATAGATTTAATGAAATAGAAGCTAGAATTGGTAGTTTGGGGAAATTTTATGGAAAAGATTTTATGAAAAATACTGGATTAGAATAATTTCATGAAATCTTTGCTCTTAACAACCAATACCAACCTCATCATTTAGCTTTCTTCTCTAGCTTTTTTTCTTAATATATTTTTATTGTACATTGTTTTAATATATTAACTTTATCGCCATTAATAATACTAATTTTTATTAATTCACTACAACAATCATTATAAACCGTTTTTAAGTTTTAATTTCAATTAAGAAACCTTTTTAGAAAAGTTTATCAAAATAAAACTTTAAAAAAAATGTTAAAACAAAAATGGGACGGAAGCAAATTTATGGCTATAAAAAACTTTTTTCTAATTAGAGATTATTACGGTAGTTATTTTATTATTAAATGTAGAGGTATAATTATCTATAAAAAATGATAACATACAATGAGTTATATGATGCGTTAAGAAAAGAGCGTTATAGTGAGCAACTACAACCAATTCCTAAAAACTTTATTAAAGAAGTTGCAGATTATTTGAAAGATAAAAGAGAAATAGCTAATAAAAAAGATGATGATTTCACTGATACTATTTTAAAAACAAAAAAGCAATTTGAAAACTCAATAGCTATTTTTAAAGAGTTGATGTTAAGAAGAAAAAAGAAAATTTTAGAACTCGCGTTTGTTGCTGCTCAGACGGGAATTAGCAAAAGAGATTTTGAAAATATGCTAGCTGTCGAGAAAGATATTTTTGATGGAATAATGAAATTTATAGAAAAGGGAGACAAAAAAATAAATGAGATTTTAAAAGGAAACAGTGGGGTCTCGAAAAATAAATTAATCGTTTTTATAGACAACACCGATAAATTTTTAGATTTAGATGGAAATGAATTAGGACCATTTAGAAAAGGAGATATAGCTAATATTTCAGAAG
>ERZ1292623.1085-Hain-H51-01um-R1-1085-length-26984-cov-7_pt1 | contig 26984 bp, 44 predicted proteins | sample MGYA00564398_ERZ1292623 | MGnify/ENA primary metagenome ERZ1292623 (study PRJEB36523, sample SAMEA6512633) | groundwater metagenome | collected 2019-01-07 | study: AquaDiva: Metagenomics assemblies of 32 groundwater samples | reverse complement strand
CCGTCCCGTAGCGTTTTTTTCGTTCTCACCAGTCACCTAGAAAGGGCTGGGTTCTGATGGCATTCGACTTCAACAAAACCCCGTTGCGGATCGCGGCGTTTTTCCCATCGAACGCGACGGTTCTCGATTTTGCGGTCTACGGCTATTGTCAGATGAGCTGCTTCTTCTGCTTCGCGAACTTGAATCGCGATGTGCATGACAAATCGTTGCACAAGCAAAACACTCTGGAAGCGTTCTTTCACCAAGTTGAGCTTGCTGAGGCAACTCAAGGTTCGTCAGTCGGCTACTTCTTGCGGCACCGATACCCGTCAACGCTTTCAAATACGACTGATCCATTTCAGCGCGAGGAAAAGAAACATCGCGTGACCGAGGCGATTCTGAGATGGGCGAAGGCTGGTCGATATCCGATTCAGATTCTCACGCGAGGCAACGTGTTGTTCGAGGAGTTCGATCGTTACCGGGATTTGATTGTTCCCGGCAAAGACGCGGTTTACATTTCGATCACGCATGAGTCGGACGCTTCGCGCAAGAAAACGGAACCCGGTGCGCTCGATATTGAAAGCCGTTGGTCGCTGGCGAAGTTGCTGACAGATTCCGGGATTCCCGTGACGATCGCGTGCAACCCGTATCTCAAAGAATGGGTGCCTGATAAATTGCGGTTTGTTGAACGTTGTGCGGCGGTGAATGCCGAAGGCATTTATTGTGAGAATTTGCACTTCACGGCGAACCAAATGGAAGTCGTGCCGAAGCATTTTGAGAGATACCTTGCTCACGGAACGCCGCTGGCGAAGGTTATCGACATTGAGATGCGTGAGTGGTCCGAGGCTTGTCACGCAGCCGGCGTGCGGTTCTGTCCGACCGCGAGCTACAACGGGATTTACGGGCCGCTGGTCGATCACGATTTGATGCTGTCGAAGCAATTTGGTGGGAAGACGTGGGGCATCCAGCATGAGATGCAGCGACGATGCCTTGAGGTTTCTTCGGAAACGGGCGAGCAGTTCGTCGCGTTCACTTGGCGTGACATCGAGGCAGCTTTGCACTCGCTGGGCGTCGTCAACGAGGTGATGCGAACCAACGATTTACGAGGCAACTTCAGCATCGTGTCGGATGAGAACGCGGCGTATCGAGCGGTGCTGGGGCCGGACGCGAAGTTCTTTGAGATTCTGCGTTACTTCTGGAACCATCCCTGGGACAATCAGCGGATGGTCTGGCAGTCGCGTCAGTTTCGGATACCTCGTCTGGCTGACGGGTGTTATCCTCTTTCACGGGAAGACGATTTGATCGGCGTTTACGATTCTGAGGCCAGTATTCTCACGGATCGTGTGTTTGATGCTGCGGAGTTCAACTTTGACACCGCAGCGACATTGAACTCAATCACGAAAGGTTTGGATGATCATGGAAAAGTTCTCATGCCCGTTTGACAACAATGGTTCTCGCAATGGTGGCGGCACTGTGGGTGGCAGCGGAATTCAGCGATCTGCGACGCGAGGCATTGGATTCTGATGGAAGTTCGCAAGCCGCGCCTCTTGTCTCTCGACAAGTTGGTCGAGAACAAAGCCAACCCGAAGAAGGCCCTTGGGCTGCGATATCGTCGCGGCCTCAAGGGTTCTTTGGAGAAGTATGGTTTCGCCGGGTTGTTCATCGTCGCGCCGAACAAAGACGGCACGTTTGAGATTTTGGACGCCAACACTCGGTTCGAGTTATTGGCCGAGGAAGGTATCAAAGAAGTTCCCTGCATTGTCATGGAGAATTTGAAGACTGCGGAATCACGGAGGCTGTTCGCGTTGACGTTTGATCGTCACCGCAAGGTCTTCGACGAAGACATAGTGATTGAACAGCTTCGGGAGATGGTGCAATCCAACAAGGTGGAGATCAAACAGCTTGAGACTCTTTCAGGGATCGACAACCTGAAAACCTTGACGGCAGAACTGTCAACACGGTTGGAACGCGAAACCGCTGAGCGGGCGACTGGGCCGCGAGAGAAATCGGAACTAGGCAGTCTTGTGCTGTATGGTCCGTCCGAAGACATCGACACGATCAAGGCGTTGCTCAAGACGGTGCGTTGCCGGGTATCCGCCATCGAACAGGCTAAGCTGTTGATCGAGCAGTTTGAGGCATTCGGCAAGGTGACTGACGAGGCATTTCTTGGGGCACTTTTGAAGGCGATTGCCGTTTGGAGCCGATGATGAGCTTCTTGAACGCGAGCGTTCGGGCTGAGTCTGGCCTGACATCAATCAAGGAGGAGCGCATGTTGGCCCGTGCTGTCAAGCGCGGCTGGCTGAAGGGCCAGCGGTGGGCGACTGACGTGGGTGCCAAGGAGTTGATGGAGATTCAAAAACAGCGTGACCTGACGCTGCGTGAGCGTGTGATCGCGAGTGTGCTGACTGATACGGACCATGACGACCCGCGAGTTCGTGCTGCCGCCTGCAAGACCGCCTTGGCGATGGAAGCGCAGAACATGGTTGATGAGGTTGAGCAGGCTCCGCCGCCCGTGCCAACCATTAACATCGGAGTGAATGTTGACGCCCGAAGAGATCGCATTCGCGAGATCGCTGAACGACTCAGAGATGAGGGAGTTCTTGAGGGTAATGCCTCAGAGCCGGCGTGATGAAGTCGTTGAGTTGCTGACGGCTGAAGGCGGTGCATTTCCCAACGCACCGAACTTTGCGGCAGCTCGCAGTGATAAACGAGCCGCTGAAATCAACGCTTTGACGGCCGCCGCTCAGGAGATCGGCCCGCTTCGGCCGCGTTACGACTATGTCCGCTGGGAATCGTGCCGGAACGATCTGCGGCTGTATGCGTGGACGTACTTTCGCGCAGCTTGCTTCCGTGGTTTCGCACCGTATCAGTTGGAGATGATCACGACGTTCCAAGACGTGATTTTGCATGGCGGCAAGAAGGCTCGCGCGGTTCGCCGCGGCGGACTCAAGAGCACGTTGGCCAGGATCGCCGTCGCGTGGGCTATCGACTACGGGCATCGGAAGTTTCCCGTGCTGGTAGGCGCGACCGACGACAAGGCCAACGAACATCGTGACAATTTTCTCGACATGCTGCGGAGTTCCGTCGAGCACGGACAGGACTTCCCGGAACACGATCCGCTGAAGCTCAAGCGGGCGAATCCGAAAAAGCAGTTGCGATTGAACGGCGAGTTGTTGGTCGTCAGTGCGAAGGACGATCGTGGCGTCGTCGTGTACCCGAAGATCGACGACCCGAAGACCGGGAAGCCCTGCGATTTGAGCGAGGCTCGGCTGGCACCCTACTCCATGCAATCGACCGACGTGAGCGGGTTGTCGTTCGTTGATTCGACCGGCAAGGTGATTCGGCCGGATCTTTTGTGCTTTGACGACGTCCAAACTCCGCAGTCGGCTCAATCATTCCTCGCGACCAGCAAGCGCGAGAATGCGATTTGCACGACGTTCATGGGTCTGGCCGGCTTGGCCGAGACCATCGCGGCGATTATGGTCTGCACGGTTCGTGAGGAAGACGACCTGACGATGCGGTTCTGTGATCGCAAGAAACATCCCGACTGGGATGGCCGCAAGTTTCCGATTTTGCTGAGTGAGCCGGACAGCAAGGAGGCGAAGGCACATTGGATCGAATACGGCCAGCGGTTGCGTCACGGAGACACACCGGAAGCCGGGTTCGCCAATGCGACTGGCTACTACGTCGAGCATCGGGCCGAGATGGACGCCGGCGGGAAGGTGGCATGGGAGGAAGACAAAGAGGAAGGCTACCTGTCGGCATTGCAGTGGTGCATGACGATGAGTCTGTTGCAGCCGGACTATTTTCGGTGCGAGTTGCAGCAGAATGGCGCGCGTCCGCCGGGTAGCACGGTGCAGCTTGAAGCCCGCGAATTAGTGAAGCGGTTCAGCGGCATCCCACGCGGCATCGTGCCGTCTTGGGCGAGTTATCTCACTGGGTTCGTGGATTCGAGCGACCATGTGTTGTGGTGGATGCTGGTCGCGTGGCGTCCTGATTTCAGTTCGCAGATCGTGGAATACGGGACGTGGCCGGACCAGCACCGCCAACAGTTCTACAAGACCGACTTGCAGCGGAGCCTCGAAGACGAATTGCGTGGCGCGAGCTGGGAGGAAGCGTTCGTCAACGCTCACAACCAGCTTGACGACCTCTTGCTTGGCCGCGAATGGCCGACGGAAGACGGCAAGACTCGCGCGGTCGATTTGCTGTTGAAGGACTGGGCGGACGGCGGGCAGAAACCTCGGATCGAATCGCAAATCTCCGCGAGCAAATACAAGTCGCGCATCCGGCCGAGCAAGGGGTTCGGGCCGAAGCCGGGCAAGAAACCGATCCACCTGTATGGCGACCAGCATCGCGACCGGCACACGTTCTCACACTGGGTCGAGCGGCGGACTGATTCGCCGATTCATGTTCAGTTCGACGCGAACGTGTTCAAGGCGAACGTCGCACGGCGATTGCAAACTGTCATCGGTGCGCCATCGGCCATGATGCTGCCGGGTGATTCCGAACAATCCAACATGTTGCTGGTGGAGCATCTGACGGCGGAGCGCGCGTTGCCGATCGTCTATGATGGATCGGCGGGCATCGTGTATGAAGCGATTCCGGGGCGCGACAACGACTGGCTGGATGCGCTCGTCGGCTGCACGGTCGGCGCGTCGATGCTGAATTGTTCGTTACCGGGCGAGATTAGTCCAGTGAAGGAACGGCGGAAGTTCGTGTTGCCGGACAGCCGGAGGGCGGGATGAACGGCGAGCGGCGAGTGTTTGAACTTCCGGGTGCCGGCCTCGTGTGTGGCCGATGTCAGACGTTGTTGCCGGCGGTGAATCGCACGCGAACAACTGAGGGCTTCGTGATTCGCGAGCGGAAGTGTCCGAACTGCGGCGAACTGAACACCACAACGGAGCGGGTGATCGGCACGCGGCCGATCCGTTCGCGGCGCATTTCGATCAATCGCGACGATTACGTTTGACGGCAGCGGATTCGATTGGCAGGAAAGGCAACCAGAAGCCCGATGGCAAAAGTCAGTGAGGTTTTTTTGTTTTGCCACCCATAGCAAAGCTGCGTTGCGGTTCGGCACGCCGGCAGTAAGTCTTGCCGCGTTGCGTGGTAGTTATCCACGAGAACGCGAGGAATGTTGTGGCTGTCGCCGCCGATATCACCGCTCTGGAAGCCGCCGAGGCCAAGGTTGCCTCGCAGTCGGCTGATGGTGTCTCCGAGACCAACCGCTCGGCGTCCGACATCATCGCGCTGTCGAAGTACAAGCGCCAATTGCAGTCCGAATCTGTCGGCGGACTCGGCATCAAGATTCGCCAGATTGTCCCATCGGGGGCAGTCCGATGACGAATCCAATCACTGCGATTCTGAACGCGTTTCGGCCGGCATCACCTCGCAAGGTGCGTGCAAAGTACGACCTCGCGCAATCGACGCCGCACAACAAAAGGCACTGGGCACAGACCGATTCGCTGTCAGCCAAAGCGGCCATGAGTCCGGCTGTACGTTCGTTGGTCCGCAAACGAAGCCGATATGAGCGTGACAACAATAGCTGGTACGCCGGCATGGTCCGCACGGCCAGCAATCACATCGTGTCGAGCGGGCCACGTTTGGAAGTCCAGACTGCGAACATCGATGCGAACACGCGGCTCGAACGGGCGTGGCTGAAGTGGTCGCGGGCCGTGCAGATCGCGGAGAAGCTCCGCGTGATGGTCGAAACGTATTGGATCGACGGCGAAGTCTTCGCGATGCGGACTGCTCGCCCGCGCAACTGGCCGATCAGTCTCGACATTCGGACCTACGAGTCTGAGCAGTGTGCGATGCCGTTCCTTGGAGCGCGCATTGGTGATCCGTGGCTGGACGATGGCGTGCGAACCGATCCGAACTCCAACGAGGTCGAGTATTGGTTTTTCGATCATCACCCCGGCGATACGTCTTTCGCCCCAACGCTCAACGGCGACTGGTATTCCGCAAACGACGTGATTCACTTATTCCGCCGCGAGCGGCCGGGGCAGGTACGCGGAATCCCGCGTTGCACGTCATCGCTCAGCACGTTGCCGGTCATGCGGCGGCAGGAGATGGCCACGTTGTTGGCCGCCGAGACCGCCGCCAGTTTCGCCACGTATTTGAAATCGACTGGCGGCCCGGACATCGCAGCCTCGCCGAAAGATTTTGCCGAGTTGGAGATCGCCTTCAACATGCTGACCACCCTGCCGGAAGGCTGGTCGATCGAGCAGGTCGATCCGAAGCATCCCGGCCCGTTGTATGAGATGTTCCAGCGTCAAGCGCTGATGAGTTTCAGCCGTTGCACAAACATGCCCTACGCGCTCGCGGCCGGCACCTCAAAGGACAGTAACTTCTCGTCGCTCAAAGGCGACATGAAAAACGTGTGGGAGCCGGAGGTTCGCACCGAACAGAACCGCATCGAGTTATCGGTGATCGAGCCGATTTTCCGTTGGTTCCTCGAAGACTCCGTTTACGTTCCGGGGCTGCTTGATGGGATGCCGAGCATCACCGACATCGACCATCAGTGGTACTGGCCACCGCTGCCGAACCTTGATGAAGTTGATTCGGCGACAGCCGCGCAACTCCGGGTCTCGACAGGTCAGAGCACGCTCAGCAAAGAGCACGCGAATCGTGGAACCGATTACGACACCGAATGCATCCGCGCCGCTGCTGATTTCGGCGTCACGGTTGAGCAATACAAGGCCGCGTTATTCGCGAAGATTCTTGGCTCGCCTGCCGGATCAACCGTAGGCGGTCAGCCGGTCGCTATTCCCGGACAAGGCGTCCCGGCTGCCGCTTCCGGTGAGTACACCGAACTGAAACAAGCCGCGTGGAACAACAACCAAAAGCGCATCCGCAAAACGCTGGATGAGTTGATCTCCGGGACAGTCTCGGAAGGCATGGCGCGATTGACGTTGCAGGGCATTGGACTCGCGCCGGAAACGATTAAGGGCTACATCGACGATGCTCGTGACGGGCAGTTGCAGTCGCCGGACCTTCAGCCGCCGGTGGGCGCGGGGGTGGCGGCATGAAGATTTACGAATCGGCTTTACCGTTGTCGCTCGTTCTGTTTTTTGGAGCTTCCGGGCCGCAGATCACGTTCGGTGGGCCGGGCAGTGGTCCGAATCCAGGCGGCGGAAGTCGCGCGACGAAAGCGCCATCACAACCACGCGGCAACGCGAAATCTCCGAAAATCAGCCAGCGGGCATCCGCGCGTTCTGATGCGGAGAAACAAACCTCCGCACGCTCGGAGCGAGCCAAAGCATCCTACAACCCAGCAACAAAAGCGAAACAGGATGTGAGCGAGGCTGTCGAGCATCAAGTTGCGAAAGAACTTGGAGCAGTGAAAAGCAGCGACAACAAACCGATGGACGTTGTGATCGGCGGCAAGCATGGCGTCGAAATCAAGGTCATGCACGATGTCAAAGACGCACGGGTCAACATGCGGCCAGACTCACGACAACGGAAAGAAGCATGGGCGAAGGAAACCGGCGGCACGACTCACACGCTGCTAGTCGATAACCGCGACAAGTTCGATGGCGGTAAACACGCGAAGAATTACAGCGGCAATAAATACTACATCGCGAAAGGTGTCGGCGCGTTTCGGCTTGCCAGCATGACGCCAGTGAAATCATTGGCTGATGCGAAGCGATTCATTCTCGGAGGCAAAGCTGCATGAGCCTCTACGCCACAATCAGTGACAGCGACGAATCGACAAAAGATCGAGATGGCGGCGATATTGCCACCAACTCTGGATGGTCTGATTTCATTCGTTGGGTTGGACTGTTGGACGGACCAGACGAACTAAACAACCTCGCCCGGTACGGTTGGTCCGATGATGCTGCGCAGTTGATCGCCGACATTGACGCATCAATCGCAAATGGAAGTCCGACAGCCGATCAAAAGAGTATTGCTCAAGGAATCAAAACGATTGCCGAGACAATGGTTGATGGTGAGATTCTCACGATCAGCGATGGCAGCGGAGTGGCTGACACAATCGGTGCGGAGGTGTCGGCATGAAACTCGGCACCGTGACATTTTCTGCCACCACGACGAAGCAGCGCCGGTTTGCGATCGACGCTTATGACGGCGGCCCGTTGCCGGTCGAAGGGTTCGCGTTTCCGGTGATCGTTGATCTTTCGACGCTCACGTTTCCGCAGTCGATTCCGATTCTCGTGGATCACACGGCTGACGTTGAGCACACGATCGGCTGCACGGAGTCCATCACGACGGATGGCCAGACGATGCAGATGGCTGGGCCGGTGACGGCGACTTCGGCGCTGGCTTTGGATGTGGTGGCTCAGGCCGACAAAGGCCAGCGATGGCAAGCCAGCATCGGCATCCGGGTCGGCGAGCTTCAGGAAGTGCAAGCGGGGCAAGTGATCGTCGTCAACAAGCAACAGTTTCGCGGGCCGGTGTTAGTCGCGCGTAACTCTCAAATGTTCGAGACCTCCGTTCTGCCGGCCGGTGCCGACTGGACAACGACTGTCAATCTCGCGGCGCGTGCCGCAAAACTTTTGAAAGGAACTGCTCACATGAAATCATTCGACGAATGGGTTGCCTCGCTCGGCATCGACGTTGCGACTTTGGATGAAACGAATCGGGCGGCGTTGACGCTGGCTTACGACGCGATGCAGAACCCATCGCCTCCGGCTGCTCCGGCTGCCGTCGCTCCGCTGGTTGTGCCCGCTGGTGTGCCGCCGGCTCCGCCGGCTCCGACGGCAACGCCCGCACAGGTTGCGGCTCAGGCGAGTCTTGACCTGTTGGCCTCAATGCGCAAGACGCAAGCTGACGAGCATCGCCGAATCGCTCAGGTCGAGACGCTCACGGTTGGGCATCCGATCATCCGGGCGACTGCGATCGAGAAGGCGTGGAGTCCGCTCGAAACGGAAAACGCTGTGTTGAAAGCCAACGCGGCGGCACGCGCTCCGCAGAATCACTCTCGCGGTGGAAGCCATGAGATGAGCACGAAGATTTTGGAAGCTGCGGTTTGCATGACCCGCAAGATCCCGAACCACGAAAAGCAGTTCGACGATCAGACGTTGCAGGCCGCTCACGATCAGTTCAAGCACGGCATCGGGCTGCAACAACTACTGCTGCAAGCCGCCACGTCAAACGGCTACATGGCCAACCACGGTGAGCGGATCGGCACCAGCAATCTGCGAGCGGTGTTGCGTGCTGCGTTCCCGCAGGACATGCAGGCCGGATTCTCGACGGTCAGTCTTCCCGGCATCTTCTCGAATGTCGCGAACAAGGAATTGCTCGCGGGGTACGAAGAAGAGGACACGACTTGGAAAGAAGTCGCGACGATCAAGTCCGTCTCGGACTTCAAGACGGTCACGTCTTACCGGATGCTCGACAACATGGAATACGAGCAACTGGGACCAGCCGGTGAGATCAAGCACGGTTCGCTCGGTGAAGAGTCCTACACTCGTCAGGCCAACACGTTCGCGAAGATGTTCGTGCTCACCCGCACCGACATTATCAACGACGACATGAGCGCTCTGGACGATTTGCGGAATCGCATCGGACGCGGTGCCGGTCAGAAACTCAACAAAGTCTTCTGGACCGAGTTTCTTTCCGACGCTTCGACGTTCTGGACTTCCGGCCGCACGAACTACATCACCGGCGCGACCTCAAACCTCGGCACCGACGGCGTGGGCCTCGGTCTCGGTGTGACGGCGTTCCGAAAGATGACCTCGCCAGCCGCCGACAACACCAAGCATCTCAACGCCGGCAAGGGTGAACCTGGCAACATCCGCAACGGTGCGGGCGGACGACCGGAGATTCTCTTGGTGCCGCCTGAGTTGGAGTCGATCGCCGAAACGCTGTACCGCAACACCAACCTCGGTGCGGTCGCGAACTCGTCCGCGAACATCTACGCGAACAAGTACCGGCCGGTCGTCGTGTGGCAACTGTCTGATGCTGCCTACACGGGCAACAGCACAACCGCTTGGTATCTGCTCAACAAGCCGAGCTTCCTCGCCGTTGTCACGGTGTCGTTTCTGAATGGAGTTGAAGCTCCAACTGTCGAATCTGCGGAAGCTGATTTTTCAACGCTTGGTATTCAGTTTCGCGGCTGGCACGATTTTGGGGCCGACCAAGCTGAGTATCTGGCTGGCTGCAAGTCGAAAGGTGCTGCGTGAGATGTTCAGTAGAACTACTGTAACGACGAACCTCGCGAAGTTGAGATGCAAGGGATTCAAAGTGTTCTCTCAACGGTTGGTTTCCAAAAGCGTTGGCTGACGCGGTTCAGCTTGGCGTGTTCCATCGCCACTTTTTGAAAGGTTACTGCAATGGCTCAAGTTCCAACGATCAACGGACCTGCTGGCGACTCGATTGATTACACGCCCGGCGCGGCAGTCACTGGCGGCGACGTTGTTGTGTTGTCCGGCATTGTCGGCGTCGCGACAACTGACATCGCCGCGAATGCGAAAGGTTCGCTGTCAGTCAGTGGGCTGAAGTACGTACCGAAGACGACCGCCGCTTGGTCAGTCGGGCTTGCGGTCCACTGGAATGCGACCGGCGACCCTGACAGTGGGACTGCCGGGACCGGAGCCGCGAACCAACTCGGCACTGGCACCTTTATGGGGATCGCCGCACTGGCTGCTGCGTCGGGCGATGACCGCGGCTATGTGCTGCTGAACGAGCGTGGTGCGACCGGCGTTGTCGGTGCTGCATCGTCCGTTACGCCAACCGTCGGCGGCGGGACCACCGGATTGATTCCGGCAGGTTCGCGTTTCGTGACGGTGATCAACGGGGCTGACGCGAACAGTCAAATCAGTCTGCCGATCGGAGCCATCGGAGATGAGATTCGGATTCTGGTCGGCACGACCGGTTGCGAACTCATTTCGGCGGTTGCGGCCGACAAGGTCAACGAGGTCACGGTCGGTGCGACCAACGAATTGGCTCTCACGGCCGAGGCGTTGTACCACTGCCAATACACGAAGTCCGGTTTCTGGATTGTCATTGGTCGGACCAAACTCGGAGCGGATCAGGCCGCGCTGGTTCCAGACATTCTGTAATTCGATTCGATTCTCCGGCGGGTGGTCAGCGAGTCACTCCCTCGCTGATCACCGCCAGCCGGTTCGGAAATACAAATGGCACTGTCGGACGTTGGAGCAAGAATCGCCGCGTCGCTGCTGGAGCAAACCGGCAGCGATTGGACGTATTCGCGCGGAGCAACGACAGGCACGATCAGTTTTTACAAGAGCGACCTGCCACCGATCATCGTGGACGGCGGCAACGGACAAATCACGGAAGTCATCATGGCCACGTTCCGGGGACTGTTCACCGCGCTGGCGGCGTTCGGCAACCCGGCACGCGGCGACCGAATCACAGACGGCACGGCAACTTTTGAAGTGCAGCCGATTCTCGATAAGTGCTTCTACACGGTGGGGGGCATGGTTCACATTCACACGAAAAGGGTTGCGACATGACCGACGAAACGCCTGAAGATGATGTGCAGCCGATTGAAGAACCGGTTGAAACGCCAACCGAGACAATCAGTGAGCCAACGGAATGAGCGAACACGTAGCCGATTTCCTGGTGGGCGATATTACCGATGGCGTGATCTTGAAAATCACAGTCAGCGGAATGCGAGTCTTCCGAATTCGGTGTGCAGTCGTGTTTTTTCTTCTGAAAATCGTGGCGTGGATTAGTCCAATCAAAGTGGAGACGGAAATAACGTGAGTGCCGTCCTGATCGACCCCAGCATCGAAGCCTGCCAAGCGTTGGTCGCTCGGATCAACTCCGGCACGGCATACGTGCTGGATGTGACGGCGACCTACTCCGAACAACTCATCGACCCGCTGGAAGAGATCAACAACCTGCGAGTCGATGTCTGCACGGGTGAGTCCGAGACGCTGGAAGAATCGCTCGATTTGGAGAATCGAACGAGTCACAGCATTCAGGTTTGGATTCGACGGAAGATCATCGACCTAACAAACAACAATATCGACGCGATGAAGTTGCTGGTGCGTCAGATTTTCCAGCGGCTCAACAATTACGACACGACGGACAAGCGGGTGCGGGTGTGGAACTGCGACAACGATCAGAAACAGAATCCCAACAAGGAACTATTGCAGCGAGACGGTTTGTTCGTCACGAGTTTGTTGTTGCAAGTTGAAGTCGAGGCGAGTTGATGTCTGCGAGCATCATCACTGGTGACAAAACGATCGACGATAACCTCGCAAAATTGGGCGCGTCGGTCGCGAATAAATTGGCGAGATATGCGTTACAGGCAGGCATTTCCGTGATCTCGAAAGCAATGCGAAAGGCTGCACCAGTCGGCCCGACAGGACAACTCAAGCGATCAATCGGCAGCCGAGTGTCGAAAACTAGCGACGGATTCGTGGCCAAGGCGGGAGTGAATGTCGGCAAGCGAACGGTGAAGCGGAAGGTAAGATTTGCACCCCATGCGCATCTCTTCGCGCTGGGAACACAAGCACGGTATCGCCAGACCATCGGCGGAAAGTTCGCCTACGTCAGAAACCCAACGCGAGAACAACTCTCGACCGGCACCATGCCGGCAAACTCATTCATCCGGCAGGCATATTCGATCTCACGCTCGGCCGCGATTACGGCCATGCAGAACAAAGCGGCGACAGCGCTTGTAAAAGAAGTTGCAAAACTCAAAAAATAGGAGAGAGTCATGGCCAAACTTCGCGGAAAAGGATGCGCTCTGCAACAAACCATCGCATCGGTGTTGACCGATGTTGCTCAAATTCTGTCGCTCGACATGAGCGGCGAAAAATCTGAAGACTACGATTCGAGCACGCTCGATCAAGCGTTGCACTATAAAACCAAAGAACTTACCGGCTATTCCGACCCCGGCACCGCGAAGGTCGATTTGTTCTTTGATCCAGCGCTTGCCGGTCACAAAGCGATCGTCAATCTGATCGACGGAGTTGGCTTCACGCCGATCGCACCGCAGACCGTCGTCTGGAAAATCAAATACTCGGATGCCGGGCCGTCGTCGATCACGTTCACCGGAGTTGGGCATTCGCTCGATGTGAAGGTGGTCCAAAATGACGGCATCAAGGCGACGCTCACGATGAACCGCACATCCTCTCCCACGCGAGCATAGGAAGTCACAACATGGCCACCACAAGAACAGTTCAAGCGATTGGCCGCGCGGGGATCAACCTCACGACGCTCGCCGCGGCGGCCGACGCGACGGGCGACAACTTTGCGAACACCGGCAGCGAGTTTCTTTACGTCAACAACGCCAGCGCCGGCACGATCACGCTCACGCTGGTCGGGCAGCAGACGGTCGATGGGCAGACGGTGACAAATCGCACGGTCGCGATTCCAACCGTCAACGCCATGTTGATAGGGCCGTTCCCGGTCGGAATTTACAACGATGCCAACGGCCGGGCGAACGTCACTTGGTCGGGAGTGACGAGCACGACAATCGTCGCGTGCAAGCTGACTCCGGGTCAGTGAGAGGGATGAGCCGATGAAATGCAGATTGACTCGCGAGCGTGAAGTTCACGAAGCCATCGCACCGCCGGAACTGATCGCGCAGTGTGAGCGTCGCGGAAACTTTCTGTTCGCGCCGGTCGGCACGCTGATCGACGATCAACAGGCCGCGATGCTCGTGCTGATGGGCGTCGCAGAGGCGGCCGATGACGAGTGCGCCGCCGCGACCGTGCGAACGCCGGAACAAATCGAGGCGGCAAAAACCGCGCTGGTGAAATTAGAAGCGCGTATCGACCCCGCAGACTTCGCGGCGTTCGATGCCGGCGAAATGATCGGCTACGACGTCGATGGCAACATCGTGCCGGGGCCGAACGCGAAACCGAAACCAACCGAGGAAGAAAGTGAAATCTAAATGGCCGGGATTTTGGACAAGTGCAAGAAACGAAGATGCTATCCGGTTGATCTCGGAGACGGAGACAAGATTTTCGTCCGCGCCCTGACGAATGATGAAATCGACAGGGTTCAGGCGATCGACACCGACATTGCGATCCCGCTGATCATTGGCCTGGGGCTGGTGGATGAATCACGCTCGCAAGTCTTGCCGCTGGTTTCTCCCGAAACAGAAAACGAATGGGCCATACGGTTGCGAACGGAACTGAAGGACATGCCGGCGGACACGACGAATCAACTCGTGGAATCCATCAGACGAGTGAGCCGCGCTCAGCCGGTTGAGGAAATTGCAAAAAACTGATGTCCGACGGCGAGGCGCGATTCGCTCGCAAGCTGGGTCTCGCTGTCGGAATGTGGGACTGGTGGCGAATCAAGGGACTGCATACTCCGCAGGAATGGGCACTACAACTGGCTGCGGAGTCAATCGACCCCTACGGGGAAGAGCGTGACGACATGCGGGCTGCGATCAACACGGCGAACATCATCGCGAGCAACTCGGTTGATGTATCGAGCGAACAAATGGGCGAGATGATTGATGGGCTGCGATCCTATTTGTCGGTGAATCAGATCAAACCGGAAGTTGTTGGAGCCGCCGCGATCCGCCGACTGATGGGAGAATGAGATGGCCGGCGTTGGCGATCTTGTCGCGAATCTTGCGGTCAATAATTCGCAGTGGACTAGCGGACTGAATAAGTCGCGCGGCGAACTGACGTCGTTCACGAGCCACGCCACCGGCTTGATCGCGAAGATCGGCGTTTCGCTGGCCGGAATCTGGGGCGTTCGCGCATCGCTCGAAGGATTCCAGAGCGCACTCGACCAGTCGCGCAAACTGAATTCCGTGCTCGCAGCGACCGGCGGTGCGGCCGGGCTGACAGGCCAGCAGATTTCCGACTACGCGGCCGAGCTTCAAAAGGTCACGAACTTTGAAGACGACGCGACGGTTGGTGCGGCCGCGCTGCTCGCGGGATTCAAAAACATCAAGGGCGACATCTTCAAAGAGACGCTGGCCGCCGGAATGGATATCGCCGCCATTCGCGGTGGCGACCTCAGTGAAAAGATGTTGTTGCTCGGCCGCGCGTTGGATAACCCCGCAAACGGTATGGCCCGATTGGCGAAAGCGGGAATCTCATTTTCGGAATCACAAAAAGCACAGATCAAATCACTACAAGAATCTGGAGATTTACTCGGTGCTCAACGCGTGATCCTCGACAACATCAGCGGTAGTTTCGGCGGAGCCGCCGAAACGATGGCGAATCCGCTCACGCAACTCAAGAACACGATCGGCGACGTGGCGGAAAATATCGGCTCGCTCATGGTTCCCGCGTTGAGTGTCGGGGCCGAAGCGATGCGCGAATATCTCGGCATCGTCGTCGGCGGAGCGGACGCATTCAAAGACCTCGGCATCGAAGCGGCTGTGAATCTCTCGCACATTACGGGGTTGGTTCAACTCGCCGCACTTGAATGGAACATTGCATTCGTCGAATTCGTTCCAAACGGCGAAGCGGTCTTCCAACGGGTCGGCGCGTTTATCAACGCGACCTGGGAGGCGAGCAAAGTTTCGTTTGATTTGTGGGTCAAGAACTGGCTCGATGGCCTGACGATTGTCAAAAACTTTTCGGAAGCCGTGTTCGAGTCCATTGGGGCAGGACTCGTCGCGCTCATGTCCGGCGAAAATCCATTCACCGCAATGGCTGATGCTTGGGAGCAAACGGTCAAGGCTCAGTTCTCTCCCGACAATGCTCAGCATTTCGCATTGGGGTTCGCCGAGACATTCTCCGAGACGTTTGCCGCCTCGATGCAAGGGTTCGCGGAAGGCGGCGGTGTCGCCGATCAATTGAAAAAAGAACGCGACAAACTTGCAGCCTCGCTCGGTGAGTCAATGCAAACACAACGCGAGAAGTTGCAAAAGAAATTCTCACCAAACAGAGTCGCGCCGGCTCCGCCGCTGGATGAGGATGACTCGAAAAAGAAGATCACCAACAAATTCGGGAAGGACAATCTCGAAAAAGTGGTAAAAGATTCAGTGAATTTGAAATCCTCGTTGCTCGGCACGTCGGAAGCCGCCGCAATTATGACGCGCGGACTAGGCGGCCCCGGCGGCAATCCGATGGAGAGGATCGGCAACCAGCAACTCGACGAACAAAAACGAACCACGGCAGCGGTCAAAGACCTCAAGAAACCAGTCGGCGTTAAAGAGAAGCCGTTGTTTTTTGATGAGCCGGTGAAACCAAAACCGAAAGAGGCACCTCTTGGTCTGATTCCCGCCGGCATGGTGCGGCCGATTCAATTGCCGAATCTCGGCGACAAGCCGTTGAGCGCTCCCTTGCAACAAGGCGATCCTGGTTTCGATGCGGCAGTCAAACGCGGACAAGAAATGATGGCAGAACATGAACGGGCGGGACTCACGAGTCCGAAGCCGCCGGGCGTGCCCGCACTTCTGGAGATGGATCCGGTGCCACCAGTCACGCCACCAGAGAAGCCGGGCGGACTGATTCCGCCCGGCATGGTGCGGCCGATTCAACTACCGAATAACAACAAAGCGATCGAAGAACCGCTCAAGCAGTTGGTCGTGGAGATGAAAAAAAACACGGCGGCAGTTGAGAAAAACAAGCCGCAAACAATGTCGATCGGCGTGGTATGAGAATCCGCTTCCTCGAAAATGTCGAAGTCGATTTGACGGACATCCCGCCGGAGGCTTGGGGTGCGATCCAGCAGCGTGCCGAATCGAACGTGCCGCACGTCAACCCGGTGACGCAACAGTTCGAACTGCCACCGGGCCAGATCAAGCACGTTTTCCCAGCCGGTGCGATCGTCGAACTGCCCGACGACATCGCTGCGACGTACATCGCAGCCGGATTCGCAGAATTCAACGCACACCTCAACGGACCAATTCTCTGGGTTGATTGATTATGGCCATCCAAATCGGACTAATCGCCGAAGACTCTGACACCACGATCGAGGGTGACGCCCGGATCGTCGCGAACTATTCGCGCACGTTTCGCTTGATCACTGACTCCGTGACGCGGCTGACGGAGTTTGCGATCAAATCAGCCATCGGAATTTCGATCGGTTCACCGTACCCCAATGACTGGTTCGCGACCTGCGGGAGCATCACGATCGGCCCCGGTCCTGAAATGACGCGCCCGCCGAATCTGGCCTATCACGTCAAATACACTTGGTCCACGAAAGCAGTTTTCCCGAACACCTACGAGACCGATCCATCGCTGGTGCGGACGCGCTGGTCGCTCAAGCCGTCGATCCAAACTCGGTACGTCATCCGCGACCGCAACAGCGTGATGATTCTCAACGCCGCCGGCCAGCCGTTCGACGGAGGCATTCCAGTTGACGTCCGACTCGGCCAAGCAGTCGCACGAAAGTACAAGCCGTCGATCGGCTACAATCAGAACGACGCCTTGGCCAACAGCGGCAAGCTCAACTCGCTGACGTTTCTCGGTGGTGCTCCCAAGACCGTGCAGGTCGATATCGAGTCGACGGAGCATTTCGAGGGGGGATATCATTTTTGGGAGGACCAAGCGACGTTCGCATATGACCCACTCGGCTGGCAGCCGAAGCCGATGAACGCCGGATTCTTCCAGAAAAAGGCCGGCATCGTGGAGCGAATCAGAAACAGAGACGTCGATCCGGCCACGACGGTTGACCCGGACGGACTGGTCCAGGAACCGGAGCCGCTGCTCACGACTGGTGCAATCGTGCCACTCGGCAGCCGGCCGGCAAGTTGCAACTTTATCGAGGTTGACGCGTACGAGACCATCGACATGAACACGCTGGGCTACTGACACCTAACAAAAAAGGAAAATCAAATCATGGCCTCAACATTTGACAGCATCACCGTCACTGGCACGATCACAGTGCCAGAAACCGCCGTCGGCGCACAACTGCGGACGAGCGTTTTGAAACAGGATGACAACAAAGTCTTTCCGATCCCATTCACGCTGTTGCGAATCTGGGACGCCTATGCGACGAACCTGACAGCGACGGCGAACACCGACGACCTCGGACTTGTCGGTGGCACGTTCGGCACCGCCCCGCCGCTGGTTCAAGCCGGCGACGTGCGCGTGCTCGGCGCAACGACCAGATACGCGAGAGTGCAGGTCATCGTGCCGGAGTGCTACGTCGCGGCCGAGACGCTCACGATCAACATTTCGGCTGGCATGAAAACGACAGTTGCCGACTCAAGTTGCACGCTAGATGTCGAAGCGTACAGGCTCGACAAACTCTCTGGCATCTCGGCCGACTTGGTCACGACCGCCGCGATGACGATGAACTCGCTGACGTTCTCAACGAAGTTGTTCGTCGTCAATGCCGCGAGTCTGTCGGCTGGCGACGTGCTCGACGTGCGAATCACGATCGCGTCGAACGATGCCGCATCAGCCGGCGCGGTGATTCCAACGCTGGCCGCGATTGACCTTTTGTGCGACATTAAAGGTTGACCATGTCCGACCAAGCCTACGGACTTTCGCGCGAGGGCATCCGCCGCACGGCCGAGACGAACAAGCGAGTTCTCAGCCGGCGGCCGGACAATGGCCGACGCACGCGCCGCGTCTATCCGCCGGGTGGCGCTGGCGGCGGAGTCGAGTTCACGATCCTCACCGCCGATTGCACGAACGGCACGGCAACCGCGACGGTCAGTGATGTTCCAGCGAAAAACGGAACCGGCGTTTCGATTGGGGACACGATCAATCTGTGGGACTTCAACGGCTGCAACATGCGATGCAGTTCAGCCTCGCTCGTTGGCCGGAAGGGCTGGGCATCAGAAATGTCCAAGGGAAAACTCGGCACGCCGGCCCCGCCAGCCGAGACACCGATTCACAAATGGCACATCATCAACATCTGCTGCGCTGAGTTCACCTGTAATTGAGATTCCATCATCGCGACAACTGGATCAATGCGCTGTTGTGCCGCGTGCGACCTCACGCTCACCTGCGACGAGTGCGCATGTTGCGTGCCGCGATTTCTTTGCGCGACCGGAACCGTCACACCCGCGGACGCGACTGTCTGCTGCCGCGAGTTCAAATTCCGGCTCGACGCGCAACGGAACACGCTCGGCTCGTGCGTGTGGTTCGGCTTTGATAGGTGCCTCGAATTGACGGTGTCGATCGTGAAAGTGGACTCAGTCTGCTACACGAAAGTTGAGTCACCAGTGTTCCCGACGGCGCTGCTGTTCGTCGGCTTGTTCCCCGCGATCAGCTTCAATCAGACGGGGACCGACGGAAACACCTATGTAGGAACTATTACAAAACACACGGACCTCGCGGTGAATCCACTGGCCGATAAGACGTGCTCCGAATGCTGCGACGTGCCTTGCGTCACAACGAAAGTCTGCGTGAAATTGAAGTTGGACGCGGCTCCGATCAGCGGATTCCCGTGCGACTATCCACCGATGAAAGAGTTGTTTTTGTGGGACTGTGCGAGTCTGTCATGGATCGGCTCGCCGTTCGTCGTCAACGGCCAAACCTACACGGTGACGATTGTGCTGGTCGAGGAAGAAGCGCCACCGCCAGGACCATTTATCGACCCTATTCTCGATATCCGAGTGAAAAAGTGCGTCGCGAAGGCGCACATCGTCGGGCCAAACGGCGTAGACTTTTACTACTACTTCCACCCGCTCGCGCAGTCTGTCGGCCAAGACTTTCCGGTTTACACCGGCGAGACCGGCCAGCCAGCGAACGCGCTGATTGGCCACATCAGCTTCAGTGATGGTGCCTGCGCCTGCCGCGTGTTTGCCACGGACTGCCGTTGGGGATGTCCGGGGTTGCGGTTCAGGCTCACACAATGCGATCCGCCGGTGCTGTCCGCCTCTGTAATCAATCCAGGCTGCTCGTCCGATGGCCTGAGTTGGCTGATGGACTTGGAACCGGCGGGACCGGGGGGAATCTGTCACAATTTCACGAACCGAGGATCAACGACTGCCCCCTGCTGCGCTATCAATCTCGTGTCATACCTGTCATACACACCGAAGCAAAATTGCAACGACGTCGAGACCATCGACGTGGAAGGATATAGACTACATCTTGTCGGGGTTGGGACATGCCGGCCGGATGGAATGACGCCATACTCGTTCGATATCACGGTCCCCGTTGATGTCGCAAGTTCTAGCTGCGATCCAGTCGTCCTGAATTTCCCAATCGCGAAGAGCTTACTCGACCCTGCAAGTCCTGAAATTCCCATCCCATGTTGCGACGGAACGCCGGGCGCGGCGTTCGTCAGGATTACACTCTGATGCCCGAATTCGTCTGCCAATGCGTCGAGCGCGGCGTGTGCCCGATCCACAACGTTTACAAGGTCGCTCGCGAGGTTGCGATCTGCCGGGGCGGGCCAGACATCCCCGACGACCTGCGAGCCTCGCACTTGCGATCGTGGGGCGAACGGATCGAACGCACGCCGGCCGAGACAGAATTCCTCCGCACGGCCGCAACCGTGATTCACGCGACCTGCCCCGCGCGACGCGAATTCACACGCACGGAAGTCTGCCCGACGTGCTGCGGCGGAGGCGTCCGAATCAAAGTCTTCGCGTGCTCGAAGCACGGTGAGTGCCAGATCGGCCACAATCTGCCGGGTGTCGCAGTCTGCGACGGCGGCTGAGCGGCCGGAAGCCGTCTTGATTTTGCACCGCACCGTTCGATAATGTTTCCGCATGAAAACGAAATCAAAATCCGTTATAACGTCGTTGCAACCAAAATCCGTTACAACATCGTTGCAACCAAAATTCCGCTCCGCGCGACAAACGGCTGCGGCTTGGGGAATCAGCCGGCAGCGTGTGACCGTGCTGGCTCGGGAGGGCAGAATATTCGGGTCTCTGTGGCTCGATTCCAGGTGGGTGATTCCCTGCGATTCCGCGAAACCGATCTGCAAAAAACGCGGTCGGAAGCCGCAACTCTAATCACAGCAATTTGTTGCGTCGTGGAAACTATTTCTTCAGATTTCTCGGATTGTGGCCGATTACTATTGCGTATCGGAAACAAATAGACGATACTCCTTTTGTTGACAGCCGCGAACAAATGACCGGCTGAAATGAAGTGGCCCTGACCGGGCCGGGAGACAGAAAATGAAAACGACATCACGCAAATTCCGACTTTTCCAGTACGCCGACTGCTGTGTGCAGTCGCGTAAGGTGATCGACCTGATGACCGCGATCAGACGCGGCTTGGTTGACACTGACTCCGCCGGTCGAGTTCGGCGTGTCTCCGACGACCTCTGTGACCTCGGTAGCTACACCGAGGTTGGGCACAAGCGGTGCAACGGTGCGACGGTGTCCGGCTATTTCGCGTAGTTTTCGAGGAGCCTCGCCCGGCGGCTCCGGCAGCCGGGACTTCAAAGCTGGCCCCTGACCGGGCCGAGGAGACATGCGATGATGATTGAAATTCTAGTCGATGGAAAAGTGACCCTGCATGTACCAGCGACGATCCACGCTGACGGCACAATTTGGTCGATCGGTTCGCCATCTCGGCCAGTGCTCAACGGAGCCTTGGCTGAGAGCCGCGGAATCTCGAAAGTGACCTGTGCGGACCAGGTTAGACGCGGAAAGTACACCAGCGACGTGCTGGCCTGTGGAATGGTGATGGGAGAAAACTTTGGTGGTCGGATTGCACGCGACAAAGACGCTGCGGCTGAGGAAGCTGCGATGACGCCGACTGAACGCGAAAAACAAACACTGCTGCAAGCGATCGCGAACGCGGAGCGAGCCGCCCGACGCTGCGATCGCAGCGAAGACGATGTCGAATATCAGCGGCTGACGTGGAAAGCCGAGAAACTGCAAGCCGACTTCTATGCTCGGTTCCCGGAAGAGAAACTCGCTGATCAAGTCGCGAGCCTGCGGGACCGAGCCGCTCACGGCCGCGACATTGCGGCCGGAGCGATGCTGTACGACAGCGACGGGAGTCTGAGCTACGAAGATCAGTGTGAGCGACGTGACGCGGGAATCGCGGAAGCGGTCGCGATTGAAAAACAAGCCGCACAACTCGAAACGGCAGGTGCATAATGAAGTCCAGCATCACCTGTTTCGAGGTCAATCCGAATCTGTTTGAGATTTCCGCGACCGGGACATTCGGGGGCGGTTACTCCGGCCTGCGAACGACTCGCGAGAAAGTTGTCGATCTGTGCCGCCGCGAACTCGCGCGCTACGGGACCAGTCGCGAGGGAGTCGAGTTCGCGGGACCGACGTGGATTCGCGAGGAACTCGCGCTGCCGCTGTGATCCAACCCGCTGACGAGTCGCGTTGAGCGACGAAACCACGCTGCGGCGTGGTCCGGGTACGAAACCGAGTTGGCCCCTGACCGGGCCGGGAGACAGAAAACATGACCAACTACCTGATTTACCGACACGGATCGAACGCTGCCAACCAGAGCATGACGCCGGTAATGGCAATTGCGATCGTCGCGGCAACGAGCCTGTCAGCGGCGCTGGCGGCTACCAGAGACCAGCACACGGTCTACTCGAATCAGCAACTGACCGGCGTGCCGCAGAGCAAGGCTAAGTCTCGCGACTGGAACGAAGTCTGCGAGCAAGAGGCGTTGGCCGCCGTTTACGCGGAATAGCCCACGGCGGCTCTTCTCAGCCGGGACTTCAATGGTGGCCCTGACCGGGCTGGGAGACGAGAAAATGTACCGACCACAAATAGATGGCTCGCGTGTGGTGAGGCGATATCGAGTTCAAGATGGCGCGGCAATCCTACTCGTGACCGAGGATCGAAAAATCTTCATCACGTCAGCCCCGGCCGAAGACGGATTTGGTTTCAGTTACATCGCAAATGTCGGCGATCGTGGGGCTGATGACCGAATCAGCAAACGAAATATCTGCATGGCTGCGAACTGTGGTTAGTTGTTGATCTCCTCGCCCGCGTGGTGCCGGCGGTCAACCGGCGTCAACAAAGCCACGCGGGCGGCTTTTCTGTGAAGGGAAGTCCATTATGACCCAGCCAACCGCTGCCGCAGTTCGTGCGGCACAACAACTCGCCCGGCTCGATACGATCGGGCAACATCCGCACCGAACGGCTGCCTCGCTCATCGACTCCGAATTCGCCGACGTGGTCGCGGCACTGCGGGCGCTAATCGACTCGCCGAATGCAAAGTCGAGCGATATGTGGGACGGTGCCCGTGCCGCTCTCGCGAAACTCGACGGCTGAGCGGCCGTCAAACAATTCCGAGAACCTTTTCAGATTAGTGGTTGCTGGCGGTTGTTTTTACTTGTTTTTAGTTGTTGAGTCGCTAAAATGTCGCGACCATGACGACGCCAAAAACCAAAACCAAGTATGCCGATTTGGTTCCGATTCAGATTCGGATTGAGCCAGCCCTGAATGCGCGGCTGCTGAAACGCTGCGACGAAACGCTCGACAACCGCACGAATTTCATTCGGCGGCTGTTGGTCAAAGAACTGCTGCGAAAGTGAGGTTAGTTATGGTGCCCACCAAAGAACGAGCACAAAATTCAGGGATTTACCGAATCACTAATCGCGTTGATGGTCGCGTCTATATCGGCAGAACAATCTGTTTTGAGGATCGCCGACGCCAACATTTCTACGATTTGCGAAGTCGGCGACATGCAAATAAGCACCTTCAAGATGCGTTTGACCAGGATGGAGAGGACGCTTTTGAATTCACTCAGATTCTTTCGTGTGATCCGTGCGTCTGTGATGAAGTCGAGAAGGCGTTGATCGAATCGTATGGTTCAACAGATGAAACAGTGGGGTTCAATTGCGGTTCAACGCCTCGTCAAACGTTTGTCGCCGTCGTGGTCCGCTTCTCGCCTGCTGTTCACGCCGAGATTCGCAAGCGGTGCCGTGAACCAGGCGCGAACGTGACGGCGTTCGTGCGGGCGGCGGTGATGGAAAAACTGAAGCGGAAATGACCACGAACGGGCAGGACCGAGACATGACCGAGATCGTTAAACCGAGACTACTGATCAGTTCAGGCAGCGCTGTCGATTTTACGCTGACGACCACCACGATCGACGGGCTTCGCCAGCGCTCTGAATCGCTGGGTGCGTGGGAATTTCGAGTCGGTGCGCATTGCGTCGGACACTACGATGTTAACTTTCTGCTGCAGAAAATCTCGACGACCGAGTCGCTGCTGGCGGCAGCGATGATCGAAGCGGCTCGGCTGGGGAAAGAGCGTGATGAATTGCGAATCGCACACGACGAATTGCGGTGTTCACGATGAATTGCGGTGTTGACCCCGCGCGGCAATAGGCCGCAACACTGCCACGGATGAAAGGCGGGCGGGGACTTTCTCTATCGAAAGGATTCGATGATGTTGGTGCTCAAACGAGATCGGAACGAGTGGGTCAACCTGCGGCACGTCGCGACCGGAGAACTGATCCGCGTGTGCCTGGTCGAGGTTCGTGGTCACGTCGCGCGACTGGGAATCGAAGCCGCGCGTGAATGGAATATTGCGCGTGCCGAGATCGACGATCAGCTCCAGATCCAGACGAGCGAGTCGGATGTCGTGGACCTGGGCCGGAGGGTGACGTAATGGGCACTCCAGCTCAGGACTGCGGCCAGCAGGCTGCGAAAGATGAAATCGTGGAGCTGTGCCGCTGGCTGCTTGTGACGCGTGACGTGGGCCTCAACGAAGTGGTTCACCGGCTGGAGGAGTTTGAGCGTGCGGCGTGGCTGAGAGGCCGTCAATCACTGGAGAAGAAAAATGAGCGACGACTTTTGGACCGCGTCGGCTATGGCTCGGAGTGACAGCCGATTCAACCGCGCGCTGGCTCAGGCGTGGAATTTCGCTGACGGCAATAGCCGTGCGACAATTCAGCGAGAGTGGCGGCAGATTTGGGATGAATTCGCACCGCTCGGCCAACAACTCAAAGCGGCCGATGCAGCGTTGGAACTGAGCATCGCTGAAGAGTATGAGTCGCTGAGCGAAGACCACGCGATTGAGGATTTGAGCGAATGACTGAATCTGACCGACTCCGCGAAGCGTTCCGTACCGGTTCTCTGCGAATCGCGGACAAATACGACGCGATGGCGGAGTGGGCCGACGACGAGGATCCGAAGCGGTTTCGGACTGAGTCGGGGCGGCTGGCGGAAATCGAGCAACGGGCGGAAAAGTTGCGGGAGGTGTGCCGTGAGTGAAAGATTCCAGAATGAGAAGCTGTACCGGTCTCTGTGTGAGCCGTTCCCGTCGGTGGACGCGGCAAACGCAGCGTTTACCGAGTTTCAAGCCGATCTGTACGCGCTCCGCGAGAAGCATCGGATTTGCGAATTGCTGTTCGTCGCACAAATCCCGGTGGCCTACGTTGAAGGTGATGAGGGCCGGCAGATGGTGGTGGGGATGTTCGGTGACGAGCATCGAATGGAGAGCATGGCCGGATATGCCTACGGCAAGTCATCGTCGATGCGACAGGCACGAGTCGCACGAGATGTCGAATTGGCGTGCGATGCTGTTCGGCCCGCGAAAAACAAAAAGTGAGCCTTGACTGAAGACGACTGCAAGAAATCAAGGTGTATCATGGTCAAAAAGTTTACAAAGTCGCAACTGAGATTATTGCATCAAATTAGCGACATCAAGTTTCAGTTCGTGCGTGGCCCCGAATTGATGATGTGCCACAGCTTGGAGGTGATGGGACTCGTAGAAGGCAGACTGATGCCGGCCGAGTGGGACTCAATCCATGGAATCACGAGCTACCTCCGGGCGTTTCGGCGAACGAACTGCGGAAAGATCGTCTGTCGGAAGCATCCGTCACTGGAGGATAAATCGTGACCGAGCGAACCATCGAATCCATCCTGCTCGACGACGGCCGGCCGAACGGAGTGGTTCGCGGGATGGACCGCGCGGCGTACTTCTCGATCAGCCGCATGTCGGCCAGCGTGCTGAAAACCGGGATGATCGGCTCTGACGAGATCGACGTGACCGCGATTCGGGACGCATACGAGGGGACGCGGCCGGAGCCGAGCGCGGAGTTGCAAGCGTCGTTCGACAGTGGCACGCTCACGCACGTCTTGACCTTCGAGCCGGAGCGAATTGTTGACGCAATCGCGGTTTGGAAGGGTAAAGTTCGGGCGGGCCGTGAGTGGGCGGACTTCCAAGCGGCGAACGTCGGCAAGCTCATCATGCGTGAGACCGACGTGCGTGAGGTTCAGCACGCCGTCCGAGAGTTGCGAAGCGTGCCGCAAGTCAACGAATTGTTGCGTCGGAAACACGACACGGAACTCGCGGTGTTCGGCAAGGTGTCGCGGACGTATGCGAAGGGATTGCTCGACTGCGTTACGACTGACGACGGGCCGGTGACGCTGATTGACCTCAAGACGACAAGCCACGGCATCGACGAACACAGCGTTCTGCGGACGATCGACCGACTTCACTACGCCGAGCAACTCGGATTTTACGCTTGGCTCTATCGCGAAGCGACCGGAATCGAAATCGAAGCGGCGTATCTGCTGTTCATTTCACTCGGAACTAATGCCGTGCGTCTCGTGCGGCTGACGACGGCATACCTTCAATTTGGATTGCGACGCATGACGCAGGCGATCGAATCAGTCGAGCGATGTATCGACGCTGACGAGTGGCCAACATTCTTTGGGTCGTCCATCGCGGATATTCCCCATTGGAACGAAGAAGACCTCGATATCGAAGGAATTTGAAATGGACATCTCAGACACGATTATCGTGAAATCAGACCAGTTGAACGCGGAAGATTTGCTGCCCGGCCCGATCACAGTGACGATCACCGGCATCAAGCGGACTCAAGACGAGCAGCCGGTCAGCATCGAAATCACCGGCGGACATCGTCCGTGGAAGCCGTGCAAAACCATGAGGCGGCTGATGATTTTCGCGTGGCCAGACTGCGTGAAGCCACAGCCAAACGGAGCGAAGCCGATCATCGACCCGACAGTTTGGATCGGTCGGTCGATCACCTTGATGCGTGATCCGACTGTTAAGTGGGCCGGAGCATTGGTTGGCGGCATCCGAATCTCGGCCATGTCGCACATCTCGGCGAAGTTCGAGATCGCGTTGGCGGAGACGAAGGGCAAGAAAAAGTTGGTGACGGTAGAGAAGCTCACCCAGAACGCTCCGGCTCAACCGCAGCAAGCCGCGCCAGCAACTCCGCCGCATCCACTTGCCGCTCCGTTCTCGGCGATGCAAACCCTCTGGAAAAAGAGGTCCGCAGCCGCTGGCC
>ERZ1292623.658-Hain-H51-01um-R1-658-length-35895-cov-17_pt2 | contig 27012 bp, 30 predicted proteins | sample MGYA00564398_ERZ1292623 | MGnify/ENA primary metagenome ERZ1292623 (study PRJEB36523, sample SAMEA6512633) | groundwater metagenome | collected 2019-01-07 | study: AquaDiva: Metagenomics assemblies of 32 groundwater samples | reverse complement strand
TCAGAACGGGATGTCGTCCACGTCCGTGATCGGCGGCACTGTGACCGGCGGCACATCGGTGCCGAGCCCGGCGAGCCAGCGCCGGGAGAGCTCGGCCAGGTGCCTCTCGACCAGCTTCCGGCACTCTGCCGTCAGAGCCTCGGCATGCAGCGGGCCGATGACGCCGGCAAGAGCTATCCAGCCGGTGTTGTCCGCGGTCGGGTCGTCGGCGCTGTCCCGGCCCTGCATCACGATGCTGACATTCCCGGCTGTTTGCAGCCATTCCTCGGTCCGCTGCAGCAGCTTGGCGACCTCGGCACGCTCTTGCGCCAGACGCACGGCATCGGCGACGGCAGTCACTCTCGCGTCTTCACTTTGTTCCACGGCTCCGCTCCTTTCGTTTATTTCTGCCGAGCTCAAGGACGGTGGAGATTATAGCACAGGCAACAAGCCCCACGGCTATGGCGGTCACAGCCCGACCGCTTTTCCCGGTGGTAGATTCTTCTCCGCTTCGACCCGAAGCCACTCGATGCCGATACAGGCCGAGCACCACGGATCAGACAGCCCTTCTGGCGTTGGCACACGCCACAGATGCGGGAACGGTACTCGCTCGCCACACTCCACGCACTTCTCCTTGAAGTCCCAAGGCGAGAGCACCTTGGCAATCTGCTTCCGTAGCTGCACGCGCACCAGACGATCGCCGCTCATTTTCCGGCCTCCATCGCCACACATGGCATCTCTTCCCATTTGCAAGGACACTGCGGGACCATACAGAACTCGCAACAATGGCCGTTGTGTAGCGCCTCCAGATGTCCACAAGCATCGCATCGTTTCGATGCTTCGAGATGGGCCAGTTCTTCCGGTCTCAAATCCAAAGGCGTCATGGTCTCCTCCCATCCCTGCCGGAGTGCTGGCTACAGTACCTCCGGCTCGGTCGTGCCGGCTCCCAACAGCCGGGGAACACGCAAGTCGCGTGCGCCACCTTGCGCCTATAATAGCGTGCCGCGGCGCGTCTGTTTGCCTCGCCCTCGTTGAGCCTCTTCTGCTTTTTCATCGACCGAGCTTTTCGGATCGGACCAGTTCGGATCGGATGTAGGCAGTGCCGAACGGAACGTGGAAGTTTCCAGCGAGGAGGCTTGTATGAAGCATCTTCTCCGGCATGAGTATCGCACCGTAAAGTCCTGCCCAGTCATCGCCGGAGTACTGACCCTTTCGTTCCTTGCGTATACCTTCCAGGAACTCAAACCAAACCGCGTCCGATCCCTGACTTCTGGCCCTGACAATGGCGGCCTCGACAGCCTCGATCGCATCCTTGGCGAGCACAGGCCAGCGCCCAGTGGCCGTGAGCAGCCGCTCAAGATTCTGGCCGCCTGTCCTCTGGCTCGCCGCCCTGCAGGCGTTCGTGATGTCCTCGGAGTAGCGTTTGTCGCTCTCGTCCACCCAACCCAAGACTTCGCCGCTTCGCACCGCTGGCAGTCTAGAGACCGCTTTCGGTTTTTGTTTTGGAACAAGACAGCCTCTCATGGCTTCTCCCCGGCGAACAAGATACGGAGCCCCGCCTCTTCGACCAGCTTGACGCCTGGGATCTCGTGGCCGGCGTCCAGGTACTCGCGGAGCGCTGTCTTGTCGAGCGCGTACACGGTATGCGGCTTGAACAGGAGCCGCGGAATCGTCGAGTTCTCGACCTGCTCTTGGGTGTAGCCGCGAACGCTCGTCTCCTTGTCGAGCGCCGGATCGTTCGCCTCTACTCGGCCGCGGGGCGCAACCAGCGTGATCGTGAGCGGCATGCCCTTGAGCGTCTTCTTGCCGGTCTTCTCACACCACCATGCCATGCCCTGCTTCACACGCGACCGCAGCCAGCCGCCGCGTTCTTCGAGCGCCTTCTGCTTCTCGCCGGCATTGCGTCGCCACTCTGCGAGCTTCGCTGCCTGCGATTCGTATTCGAGCGCACGGGCTGCTGTGTCGAGGATTGCGTCCTCGCTCCCGGTGAGGGCCTGATCGAGGAGCTGCTCCAGCTCGGGCGTCAGTTCGCCGTCATCGAGCAACGCGAGTAGAGACTCGACCTTCGCCTCACGGGACTCTAGTAGCGGGAAGGCTGACATGCGCGTCTCCTTTTGTGTCGCCGTCTAAAAACTCATGTGCTGCGACGCTTGGGTCGTCGTATCCGCAATCGCAGATCGGATCAGGACCAAACAGGCCGCCTCCATCGCATCGGTGACAGGCAACAAGACGGTCTCCTGCCCACACCTCACCCATCGTGCAACCGCACGGCGGGCGAGCATCATTCTGCGTCTTGCAGTCTGGATCGTGGATCGCGAACTCGTCATAGCGTTCAAGTAGTGCCTGGCATTTCTCGATTGCTTCCTGGGCGAACGCGACCAGTTTCTCGACTTCGCTAAGCTGCACATCGCCTCCGAGATCGGTCTTGTTCTCTATTTCCGCGGCAATGCGCAACAGACGCTTCCTCGCGGGCTCGGTCATGGCTTGATCTCGTCGGTCTCGACGGCTTCAATGCCGGCCGTCTTGACGCATGTAGGTGGCTCGAGCACAGAGGCCCCGCGGTCACGCAGAATCTGCATCAAGCGCAGCGTCTGCCTGATCCAGTCGCCGGGGTTCTGGTGCTCTTTCGTGTACAGCCAGTCAATGCTCTTCTGGCGCTCGTCTGGCGTGAGCGATGAATGCAGCACCTCCAGGTACTGCACGTGCTCATAGGGCGGGATCCAACGGTCCCGCACCGTCCCACGCAACCGCTCCGGCTGCTTCTCCTTGGCCCGTGGAGGGGCTGGCGGAGCCTTGGCGGTCTCCTTGGGTGGGGGCTGCGGTTTCCGGTCGTCCTGGGGCTTCTCTACGCTTCCCGGCTTCTCGTCCATGTCCTGCGTCACGACATCCGAGATCCCACAGGCCCGGATCACGGCGTCGATGTACGCCGACTTCTGCGCCATCTTCCGAGTCTTGTTGAGATCACCGCCGTCCGTCTGGATGTTGCGTGCCCCACCTCCGCGGCCAACAAAGGTGCCGTCCGGTCGATGCAGATCGCACCAGTAGCAAAGCCAGCCCTTTTGACCAGCCGCGAGCGCTGCTGCGGAAGTCTCTTCGTCCCAGGTGAACGTCGGGCGAAACTCGAACATCGGGAGAGCCGCCAGCTTCTCGGCGCCGGCCTTGCCGAGCGACCTCCGCTCGACCTTGCGCCCGAGCTTCTTGTCGTAGATCTCGATCACCGCATAGTCCACGCCGGCCACAAGGATCTCCTGAATCTTCGAGAGCACATAGGCGCGCATTTCGAACCAGGCATCCACCTGCTGTTTCGCCCGCTCGACCATTTCAGGCCCGGAGAGCAGGGCATCAGATGCCGGCCGCAGCACCTCGAGCGCTCCCTGCACCGCCTCTTGTGTCGGTTTCTCAAGAGACATGACGTAGCCCCCTGATGCTCCGCCGGAACGCCCAGTACCCGAAGCCCCACATATACGCCTCGAAGGCCCAGATGATCTTGCGCGGTTTCGCCCACCGCCGCGTGTACGGCAAGCGCGGCGCGAGCTCGGAGCAGACGCGCGCGCTCCACCACGCCCACCGATTGAGAGCCATGAACAATCCGTATCGCAGCATTGCGGGAACCTCCTTTTTCTGCGCCCGCCACCGGCCTTCCTGTACCGCAAGGCAGACCGACACTACACTCGTTTAGAACGAGATCGCCGTCACTTAAGCCCACGGCCTTGGTCTCTCCCGGCGTCCCAGTCCATCCTTCGCAGCGGGACGTGGCTTACCCGCAGAACTGACGGGCGCATTTCTGTGGCCGTGACGTTGCAGACAGGGATGCATCAGCGTCGAACGGATGCGGGTTACTGCTGGCGTCACGGCCAACAGAGACGTTATAGCACTACGGACGTTCTGTCAAGGGGAAACATCGGATCTGCCAGGAGAACGCATTTTCGCGCCGTCTAGATGTTCGAGCCTTCGTTCATGCTCTTCAATGACCGCTTCGACTTTGCCCAGGCGCTCGAAGCCACCAATAGACAGATTGTTTACCAAATCGTCCTGGATCTTGTTGCGCTCCTCGAGCCTGTCTATCGCTGTTCGCATCTCGCGCCGGATTTCGCGCTGCTCGTTCAAGATGAACCCGATCCCAATCACGACCATCGCGTTCAAGATCCCGAGCAGCGCGCCGGCCACTGGCCTCCAGACAGCAGAACCGTTCCCGTTCTTCATCGTCTCCTCCGTCTGATTTCGGGAACCGCTCTCTTCTGTGTTGTAGCACCACCGTCGCCGAATTGCTCTTCTTTCGCCATCGACTCGACGCTACTCTTGAGCTCTTGGATCTTCTCGCCGAACACCCGATCGCGCCAGGGCTGAGGGGTTCGCCCGAGCAGGAACAAGTTCAGGGGGTCGCCGCTCCAGTCGCGGATGCTTGGATAGCCGGCGTCCCAGATGGCCTCGAAGGCGGTCTCGTAGGTCGGCCCCATCGCACCGCGCAGCACGCGCTCCTGGTAGCTTCTCGTCCTTGGCCCATACTTCCCGGTCAACGTGCGCGCGACCTCGATATAGCTCGACATGAACCCGTAGTAGGAGAGCAGGTTGACGAACTGGTTGAAAGCGTCCTGCTCTCTCGGGTCACGACCCATGACCGCAAGGCGCGCGCGCTGCAGCATGTAGGAAACGCCCATCGCGCCCGCCGCCGCAGCGACACGGCTCATCTGCTGCTCCCGCGGCAGCTGCCGGAACTGCATCGCCTGGCGCACGCTCTCGGCCGTCATGCGGACCGAGAACGTCATGAGCTTGAACAGGTGCCCACCGTACGGATGCGCCGCCATCTCCGGCAGGTCGATCGCCTCGGTCCGCCCATGCGCTCGAGCGACAACTCTGGCCGCAGCTGCACCCTCGAGATACCGCATCTCGTCCGGGCTCTTCTTGAGCTTGAGCGCGATGTCATACGCCGCGCCGCGCGGTTTCTGCACCTTGCCTTTGACGATCGCGCGGAACGCGGTGCCGGCGGTCACGGGAGATTCATCTGCGTAGAGCTCGGCGAGGCGCTTCTTCGTCGTCTCGATGTCCTTGGCGTCCGAGAGCTTGTTCGCGGCTTCCCATTCCTTGAACAGCCACCGCGCATAGCTTCTGGCCTGTGCGGCCGCGAGCGTTCTTCCCATGCGGTCGAGCTTGACCATGCCGGTCGAGCGAAGGAACGCGCCGGCAGCGCGTGGTGTCCAGCCCCTCAACTCCGAGAGCGCGAGCGCGAACTCGGCCTCGACCGCAACGCCTGACTCGGCCAAGAATCGCGCATGCTCCTCGTCGCCGAACCGCTGGCGCTGCCGGCGCGGGATGATCTGGTTCCGGTTGATCTCGGCCTTGAACGTCTGCTCCCACCCAGTCAAGAAGTCCACTTGGCGCGTGTGCTCCGGTGTGCGCGCCCAACTTGTCAGCTGCGAAATGTTCGAGAGTCCGAGCGCCGTGATCGAGGTGACGCCACTGATCTCGTTCAGCCACCGGATCTGCTGCTCTCGGCTCATCTTCGGGCTCTGTCCGGTCGCGGCGTCGAACATATCCTGGATCCGACGCTCGTCGTATCCCTGCTCGCCGGCTTCGCGAATGAGGTAGCGAGCACGTTCCATCTCCGGGCCGAACTCTTGCGCGAGCTCGAGCCGCTGGACGGCACTTCGCACGTAGCGCCGGTAGATGCGCGCCGGATCCCATTCGATACCGACATCCACATCGAGGAGCCGGTGGAGCTCGAGGTACGGGTTTCGCCTCACGGTCACTTCTTCGAGGTTCGCGTGCCAGGGGGAAGAGCGGAATCCTCGTCGGTGGTGCTCGTCGAGATGCAGGTTGACCTCTTCGCGCGTCACCACATGCCGGCCCTCGCCGTCCGGGTTCGGGAGCGTGATGTTCCGCTCGACCGCTCGCTGGTAGATGCGCTCTCGGAGCTCCTGGCTTCGCCTGTACGCCTTCTCGTAGCCCCTTGGATTCAGGAATTTCATCTCGGCGCCGGGCGGATGGACTTCCTCACGGAACATCACTGGGCCATAGGATCCTGACTTCTCGTTCAAGCGCGGGACGAACGGGAGATCGACCTCTATCGCCCGTTCTGCGATGTACCGCATCTGTGCATCCGAGTGCCGCCTGAGCGTGACCGCATCGTCCATGACCGTCTTGTCGAGACCGGGTGTGACCTCACCCCTGTAGATCATCCGCTGCTGCTCGGCAAGGATCCGAACCTTGTCGTTCATCGGCTTGGCGCCGTCTTCCATCACGGCGGCGAGATTCCTGTTCTCCTTGCCGGAGAGCTCGCGGTGCGGGTCGATGTCGTGGAAAAGACCGTTCCCCACCTGGCGCATATTGAACATGGCCGCGCCGAGGATGTTACGAGTGTTCTGCACGTACCGCTGCACGCCGACGTTGAGCAGCTCGCTGGCCGGGCCGCGGCGCGCAATCGCGCTGCCGAGCACGGTGAACACGCGCTCGAGATACGGCTTGTCGAGGACGTTGGTCATCTGGACTCGAGGCGCCACTTCGCCGACCGCCGTGTGCTCACGCGGCTCGAGGAAGCGCTCCTTCTCTCGGAGGATGTACTCGTCACGAATCCTGATGATGCGCGTCAGCGCCTCTGGGTTCTTCTTCTCGAACTCTTCACGCACCTTGCGTGCTTCCTTGAGCCCTTCCGGCGTCCGCGCGAAGCGCCCGATCTCCTTCGACTTGAGATTGCGCCGAAGCGCAAGATGTCCGTCCTGCACCGAGAACGTGTCGTCCAGCTGTCTGATCTCGGCCTCGATCTCGGCGTTCCCCATGCGCGATTTCCGGAGCCTCTTGAGCGCGGCCTCGGTCTCGAGCGTGAACGGTCTGGGCTCTCCGGCCTTGCGATCGAGGATGTTCCCGACCCACTTGTCGACTGCGCCCTGGATCTTCCGAGTTCGGCGCCCGCCGAGGAAAGGAGCCGCCGCCATGCCTACGATGGCGGCCTCTTCTTCTTTGCCGGCAATTTGCAACCCCACGATGCCGGCAGCTGGAACAAGAGCCGCCCAGACCGGCAGCTCCCAATCCTCGGGGCGGAGCTTCGGGCGTTCCCGGAGCCGCTTCTCTGCTTCGAGCAGTGCCGCGGTATCACCCTCGAGATGTGCCTCGAGCGTCTTCTTGATGCGCTCTGGGCTTCTCTCCTTGCGGGCCTTCTTGTAGCCTTCAGGCAGCTCGAACGCGCCGCGGGTTGCGCGCTCGCCGAGCATCTGTGTCGCGCGGTCGACGATCTCCGTCATGCGGCCGGGGAACTGACGGATTGCACGTGAGACTGGCGGAACGTGCGGTGTCTCGCGTAATGTGTCGCGCAGAGGAGCCGCCTTCTCCTCGAGATTCTTGCCAGTTTCTTGAAGACGGGCGAACTCCTCTGCGCGGTCCTCGAAGAACCTCATTGACTCGTCGAACATCTTCTCGCGCTCTGCCTTCGGGATCGGTCCCTCGCCGAGCTCGGCGAACATCTTTTCCCGGGCGGCAGCTTCTTCCATGAACCGCTTCGGCCCGAGCGGACTCCCCTGCTTTGCTAGCGGACGCTCGGGCGGTAGGCCGCGCTCACGCCTGGAGATGTTCTTCTCGATCTGCTTCTGCGAGAGCGGCCGGATCTGCTGCTTCACCCCGCCGCCTGCAACGCGACGACCGAACACATCCTCGGCGAGCACGGTGCGCGGCTCCCTGCCGGCTGCGGCGGCGGCTTCATTCTCCCGCGCCTGCGCGAGCTCGGTATGCTTGCTTCGGATCTCGCTCTGCACCTCACGGAGCTCGGCGAACTGCTCGGCCTTGACTCGCTCGCCCTTCCGCGGGGCTCTCCCCTTCTGGACCCGGCGCTCCTGGAGCACATCGGCCATCTTCGAGACGAGCCCGCGGACCTCGCGGTCAATGTCTTTGATCGTCTGCGCTGCCGCTGCTTCAGGCGGTGCTGTGGGTGGAGGCTTCTTCGCCGCCACCGCTGGCGGCTCCTCCGGCGGCTTCCTGGGTGGCGCCTGCTTCTTCTCGGCGATTGGCGGCGCCTTGGCCGTGACCTTGGGTGCCTTCTTGATTTCCGGCGCTCTACGGGCCTCTGGTGGCTTCGGCCCTTTTTCCGGCACCTGTGGCGGCTTTTCCGGCTCGATCGGTCGTGGAGGCTCGCCTGGAGGCGGAAGGATGTCGGCCAGGCGCGGGACCGGCTCGGCGGGGGCAAGCTGGCGCTCAAGGGCAAATCGCTCGCCGCTCCCGGTCACCCTGAACTGCTTCTCAGGCGCCGCCTTCTGCGCCTTCGTGAGCGCAGACTTGGCGGCAGCCTCGGTCTTGTACGTCTCTCCGACTGGCGTCCAGACTGCGGGGCGCATGAGGCGGCTCGTCTGGATCCTCGCCTGTCGACCGCCGAGAGAAGGAGGCGCCACTCCACCGGAGGGGGGAACCGGCGGGATGATGACCCTCCCGGATGGCTTCTCTCTCGGCGGCTCGACGATCTTGCCGCCGACGATGCGCGCCCGCCGCGGCTCGGCCGGCTCGCCGAACTGCGTGATCTGCTTTGGCTGAACGCCCTGCCGGATGATCGGCTCTCCGGCTGGTGGTAGAGGCCGGCCGCGTACCCGCGGCACCGCCTCGGCGAGCTCACCCACCAGCAGAGCACCCTCTCGCTGTGGCAACGGCCGGCCGAGAAGCCTCGATTCGGCCTCGGTGACGAGGCGAAGCCCCTCGACCTCGAACCGGAACTCCTCGTTCTGCATGGCCTGCTTGACTTCGGCGGCAGAAGGGAGCCGGGAGACGATTGTCTCGATGTCGGCCTGCGAGAACTGAGCGCGTTTGATCTCCCAGGCTCTCGCCTCGAGCGGTGTCATCTGCCCGGCTCGATACAAGAGCTCGTTCCGCACCTCTGGCGCCTTGCCCTCGGCGATCAGAAGCATGGCCTCAAGAGTCTTCTTCTCCTGGATCTCAGTCGTCTGCTCCTTGGTCAGTTTCTTGCCAGCCAGTTCCTTCGCCTTGGCCTCGGAGATGCCGAACATCCTCTGCAAATCCTGCGCTTCGAGCTTCTGTGGCTTCCCTTCGAGCGGCGCCCTGGCGCTCTCTACGAACGCCTGGGCCTTGGACTCCTGGATCTTCGTCTCGATCGCTTCGAGCGACTTGGGAGCGGGCCGCGCGCCGCGGACGCCGAAGCCGGCTGCGTCCAAGTACTCGGCGGCGAGCCTCACCTGCTCGTCGATCCCAATCTGCGTCCGCGACCTGGACGGGCCGTCGAAGAGCCCTGTGAACGTATTGGCGAGCGGGAACGCGATGCCGCCAGCGATCGCGCGCTCCATGATTTCCTGCAGCTCTTCCTTCGTGAAGCCGCCCGGATGCGCTTCGAGAGCAGCGCCGCCGCCCTCGAAGGCAACGCCGAGCGCGCCGCCGCGGACAAGATCAGCGACGGCTTTCCCCAGAGGCCGATGCATCAGCCTCTCCACACCACGCACCACCGCCTTGCCGCCGGCCATGCCAAGCGGAACGGCCACCATGCTCGACGCAATCCCTTTCACGTAGTCGTCTGACGATAGATCGGCTCCTGGTCCGGCAATCCTCGCCTGCTGACGCATCTCGAGCACGGTGCCGGTCGAGAGCAGAGCGCCCTCACGGAACACCTGCCCGATTCGTCCGGTGAACAACCTGGCGCCCTGTAGAGATCTCGACGCCGCCGAGATCGGGAGGAAGAACATCGTGATGTCGCCCACCGTCTGGGCAATGCGCTCGGCCATGCGCGCCTGGCCGAGAATGCCATCCCGCTCGAGAGTCTGGACGAGGTTCGCTGGAATCTGAGGAGCCTTGAAGAAGGCTCGGCCCCGAAGGCGTTCCAATTCGCCGAGTGCTTGACCCGTGACCTTCTCGGCGAGCTCTGGATCTTCGGGACCGAGCAAAGCGGTATCGACACCGAGCTCGCGCAGCTTGGCGGCTGTTTCCTGCATGGCAAGCGGCCGCACGAGATTCCCGACCTCGCCGAGCACGGCGTTGATCGACTGCAGCAGCCTCTGGCCTGCGCCAGCGACTGCCCGAAGCGGCATCTGGAGCGCATGACCGCCAGGGCCGACGCCAGGCTCTTCGACTGGCTTTTGTACCGATGGGGTCCAGGCACCGGGGAGATCGTCGCCGAACTCGATGTTCCGCTCGGCGAGATCCTCGGCCGCAAGCCTGGAGACGCGCCGCAGCTGCTCGTCGTCGACCTCGAACCCGCCTTCGCGCAGCTTGCGTGAGAGATCCGAGAGCGCCACGGTGCGAGGAATGTCCGCTGCCACGGTCACTCCTCTTTGAGGGCTTCCTTGATCGCTTCCAGGAGGGCTTCGTCTGACGGTGCCGGCTTCTTGGCTTTGGTCTTCGACTCTTCGAGCAGGCTGTCCGGCTCCGTCTGCACGTCAGGGCCGAACGGCCGCCTGTTCGTAGGCTTGATGTCGAACTGTCTCGACACATCCGCGAGAGCATCGCCGACCGTCATCCCCTGGTCCGTCACGCGCCGCCAGGCCGCCGTTGCCGCCATCTCCGCGATTGCGGCTTCCGGGACCTCGACGCCTCGGCGGGCGACACGTCCGTTTGTGAGGATCGTCAGGAACCACGGCACGGCCCAGTCCGAGAATGAATCGGCGGTCTTGAACCCACCATGCGCGTTCACACGGTCGAGCTCGCGAAGCTGTGCGTCGCGGAGCTTGATCGTTGGCGCCGCGAGATCCTGGGCCGTCTCTGCCCGCAGGCGCGCAGTGGATGCATTCTGAGCAGCGATGTCCACTCGCTGCTGCCCGAGGCCGGCGGTTCTTTCGGCCCGCTCCGAGACACCGGCTTCCTTGCCGAGACTCATCGCCTCGCCGCGCGTCACCTTGCCGACCGCGCCGCTCAAGTCCTGGCCGGTCACGCCGCCAATCGCCTGCGCCATTTCCGCAGTCAGGAGCTCGTCGTCCTTCTCTGTCCGCATGCGATCGGCGATGAGCGCGTTGGTATTCCTGCCGGCGATCACGTCGCTCCACACGTCGAGCCCGGCACCCTGAATCACGGCGGCGGCTTCTTTGAAGGAGTCTGAGTCAGGCGCGATGCTTGGATCCTGAATGGTCAGCACATGGCGCCCGAAGTCAGGAGAGGCAGTTCTGCGCTTGCGCTTGAGCTCGTCCACGATCTTCTGTGCCTGGAACTTCCGGAGCGTGTCCTGCTCTTCGTCCTGCTCTAGCTCAATCCCGAGCTTCATGCCCTGGACGTAGCGATCGACAGGCGAGGCCCCACCGCCGCGCATGAGATCGGTAAAGCCGGCCATGCGTTACTCCATCTCTTCGGACTGTTCCATCAGGTCGAGCAGCCGATCGGTGCGGCTCTTCTTGCCGCGCTTGCGGCCTTCTTCCACGCCGCCGCGCAGCGCCAGGAACCCGCCGATGTCCCCAAGCGCGCCGCCGAACGCCGCGCCGAATCCTGGCAGCGATGTGCCCTGCGCGATCGCCTGCTTCGCGGCCGCCAGCTGCTGGTCCACAGACTGGAGCTCGCGCTTGCGCTGCGCCTCGAACGGAGCAACCGCACCGGCCACATCGCTTGCCGCGAAGGACGAATCGAGAACCCCACGACTCGAAAGATCAGCCAGCGTTCTCGATGTCTCACCCTGAATCATCCGCCCCTCTGACATGCTCGGGCCGAACGCGAGCTGTCTACGCTCGGTCTCCAACGGCTCGAGCGCTCCCAACGACTGCTCGCGCAGCTCCCGCTGCCGCCGGCGCTCGCTTCGAGTCGAGATCAGACCCCCGAGAGTCTGCAGTCCGATGCCGGCGAGCGTTGGATTTGAAAGGCTACCCAAAAGACGCTCAAAAAGACTCGGCCGCTTGGCAGGGGGCATAAACCCCATTGGCAATGGCATCGCCATCAGAAAACCTCCTGATCCTGGCGCTCGAGACGGACACCGAACACCTCGGGTCTGCCGGCCACGGCGTCCGTCGAGCCGAAAAGCCGCGCTTCAAGATAGAGCCCCTTGAACGTCGGCGGCAACGGTTTCGCGATCTCCTGTCTGCCGGCGGTCGAGATCGTGTACGAGAACTGCAGGTCGGGCTGCCTGTCTACCTGGCAGAGAAGCGTCACGCTCTTGCCCTTCGTGTCGAGCTCGATCTTGATCTTATGGAATCGCCGCACGCCGCCCCGGCCGAACCACCTCCAGGCCCAATCGAAGGCGGGCGCAGCAGACAAGCCCTCGTCGACAAAGCCTTCTTCGATGAAGTAGAACTTACCACCGAAATCGACAGCGAGAAGCCTGCTCACGTCGCCGAGCCACTGGATCTGATCGTAGCCACTACGATCACAAGACCAGAGCACCCGGCCGATTCGGTGCACGTGACGCGAATCTCCGATCGCCAAGTTCCGCACCGGAGAGGAGTCGATCGTCGGCTTCGCGGGCACGAAACCGGACGCTGCCGCCACTGGATAGTTCATGTAGAACCGCCTGTTCCCCGAAGCCGTCGACACCTCGCCGGCGTACTGCTCATCGAAGACGAGATACGGCCCGCTGTAGTCCGGCTTCGAGAAGATCGGCAGGAGCTCGTTCGCAACTTCGTCGATGGTCGCGCCGTTGAATCGCCGCGGAACGCCATCCGAACCCATGAACCGGATGCCGTCCTCTGTCTTCTGGATCGAATCTCTGGACAGCGCGCCGACCGCGGAATGGACTCGCTTGACGGCTCCCTGCTCGAGCACGAGGATGTCCTCGTTCGTGAAGATGACCGGAGAATTGCCGATGACAGAAAGCCCAACGCCGCGCTCGCCCGGATTCATCGCCATGCGTATCCAGCCACCAGAGTATTGCGGCTCACCCGGCGGAGACACGAAAAGCATGTCGGGGGTCACGTCGATTTCCGCGATCGTGCTGGTATCGGTCAAGATCGCCCGCAGCGACTCATTCTGAGCTGCCCAGTAGTGCTCGAAAGTGGCAGCATAGCGGAAATCTCCTTCCTGGATCGTTACTTCACGGAACACCGTATCGGTATCCGGCAGGCCGTACCCGGTTCCGTTCACGACGATGAAGTCTCTGTACCGTGGCGGGCTGCCGCGTTGAAATTGGAGCAGCGCGCTGTCCGTCAGCTTCCTCAAGTCAGTGTGCACAAACGGTATGCTCACGGTAGCGATCGGAAACACGCGCCACAGCTTGAAAGCGGACGGTTCCGTGCTCGGCAGAAACCCCGAGGAATCAACGTATTGAGCCGAGACGTAGACCCGCCAATTCAAGACGGCCTCCGATCCGGTCTTGAGCTCGTCCGGAACCTGCGGAAACTTGATTGTGAACGCGCCGGGAGTCCCCGGAGGGTTGAAGAACGCGGTCACGAGTGACGGATTGCTCGTATCACCCATCTTGTTCTCGAGCTGTACGCGCACCCGGTAAATGCCGGCCGGAAGCGAGTCGGCGCTTACCAGATTCGTGAGTACGGCGATCTGATCCGATGCCGTGGGCCAGCGGATTCCACAAGTGCGCACGTCGTACTTGACTCGCCTGTAGAGCCGCTGTTCCTTCTGCGGCAGCGGGCGCATGATCTTCGGCCGATCGGATCCATCGACGACGAAGAGCGACCTCCCGTGGCTCACGAACTTCGCCCTCGTGGCCGAGTCCGTGAACGTCCCATCGCCGGAAATAATCCCGTCAGTGGCTCCAGCAACAGTGTCGTTGAGCCACAGCTGGCCCGCGGTTTTGTGGACGATGCTGAGCCGCCGCGGTACAGGAACCCTCGTCGTCACGCGCTTCAACGACACGTTCTCGAGAATGAACGGCCCCGGACTCGCGGCGGATGTCGCGTTCAACACGAAGTCGCCCGGAGCTGCGGTCGACGTGAACTGGACGCGATGTCGCCCGATGCTCACGTCGGTCAGGGTGACTGTCTGCGCCGCGAAGCCCGTCGTGATGGTGAGAACGAGAGAGACGACCTGTGAGTTCGTCACCTCGTACTCGAAGGCGTACTCGGCCGATGCGTCTGCGGGCGAGTTTAAGTCAGCCATCGTTTGGGTGAGCGTGTTTGCCCCGGCGTTGTGGTCGTACCGCACGGTGCCGTTTGCCGGAAAGGAGAACCCCCCGACTGCAGCCCACTTGGTCGGTGTCGTCGCGGTGAAATCCGGTTCCGCAAGAACCTCCGGCGGCACGACAACGATCCGTTGATCATAGAACTGGCCGTAACCGCGCGTGCGCGATGGAGCCGTGAACGGGTCGATGGTCTGCACGTAATCGCTGGCTACGCCGACGCCTTCATCAGGGTAATCGAGCGACAGATGGACCCGCCCGAGACGGCTCGTCACTGCGCCGACGATCTCGAACCGCGCACCATCGGCCAGAACCATGTCCGGCGCGATCGTCTGATCGGCGCCGAGATCGAGCCCGCCGACCGCGAGGGGCTTTTTCGTCTCGAGCGCCATCAGACTCCAGTCCCAAGGTCAATCGTCGACTCGGTTGTGACTTCCGCCGCATTGATTCGCGAACTCGAGCCGGCAGCGAGCGGGCTGATCGTTCCGGTGCCCCAACCCTTGACCATCGTCGAGATGTAACGGTTGAAGTCCGAGACGCCGCCGGCGACCTCCGATACCCCGCGCCGCATCTTGAGCACCGCGTTCGTGCTCGTCACGCGGTTGAACAGAACCATCGTCTCGGAAACTCCGGCAGTCGCGTTGTTGTTGTCGATCAAGATCCCGTCGAACGTGTTGTGCGTCGCCTGTCCTGGATCCAAGATCATGTTGTGGGAGATGTCGCCGCCGCGGAGCCTTGCGCCAGCACCGTTCGCCAGCACATGGATGGCGTGCCCGCGGGCGAAATAGATGTCGTTGTTCTGGATGAACCAGCGCCGCATGTTTGCGCTGCCGCAAGCAATCTGCAGTGCACTCAGAGTACCGGAAGCCTGTCCCTGGATCTTGTTCTCGTTGATTTTGACGAGCCTGGCACTTGCCACCGAAGACGAAACGGTGACGACCACGCGCCCCGCGAACAGCGTGTTGTTCATGATGTCCACGACGTTCACGTCGATCGTCGAAATGATTCCGTTGGACAAGCGATTGTCGTTCACGGTGACGCTGTTGTGGATCGCGTCGGCGAAAGAGGAAACCGCCATGCTGATGCTCTGAGTCACCGTGCCGTTCACGAGCTTGTTGCCCTCGACGCGATACTGGCCGAAGCCGGCGGTTCCGATCGAGTCCATCTTGATGCCGATATTCGTGCCGGAAAACACGTTGTCTTTGATGACGGCGCCGGAAACATCCGACGTTCCGATGCCCTCCGCGGTCCCGTTCAGGAACGTGTTGTTGGTCACGAACAGGTTCTTGACGTAGTTGGCCCCGCTCGTGTAAGCGATGCTCAAGAGCGTGATTCCGTCCCCGATGGTCACGCGGTCGATGTGGATGTTGTCCATGATGCCTGCGGCCAAAGGGTCGAGGCGAATCACGCTCGCCGGCGAGCCGCTGCTGCCGTAGAGCTGCAAGTCGAGGAAGAACAGATTGGAGACACCCGTGGCGTAGAAAAGCGGCGCCACACCCTCCGCGCTGTGAGTCGCAAAGACGGTCCCTGGGGCTCCGGCAACGACGACGTTTCCGACTTTGACGGCGCCGCTCGTCTCGAACGGCAGGATGTTGGCCGCGTAGAGCCCGCTGGCACCGGAGATGCGCTTGAACTCGTACCGCGCACCGGGTCCGAAGATGCCGTTGTTGCGACCCTCGCTGTTGATGTCGTCCAGGGCCTTGCGCCAGGCTTGCGTGTTGCGCTCTGCGTCTGCGGCTGCGATGCCACTTCCGGCGACGGCACCGTAGTGCTCGATGTTCTTCATCTCTCTGGTGTTGATCCGCATGCGCCGCATGCATTCCTCGGCGTCACGATCGGTCGCGGGCGTAATCGCGGCGAATGGCGTCCTGGCGCTCGCGACGACGGGGGCGTCCAGCACCGGAACGTGCGCGGCGGAGAGTTGCGTATACGTCCCGGACGTTCCGTCCGGTTTGATACGCGAGAAGGTATTGACGGCCCCGGCACCGCCGGCGTCGAAGTCGATGTCCTCGGCGCCTATCTGCTGCTTGGTCACTGTAGCCAGTGTAATCGCCTCCTACCAGTAGCCCCGTCTCGGCCACCCGATGCTTTGGTTTGCGCTCCCGCCGTGCGCGGAGAGGTCGACCGAAGTCGGCCAGGGCGAGGCTGGGCGTCCGGTTTCGTCTTCCCACGATTCCGCGCTCGCACCGCGGAGCACATGCTTTTCTGTCGGGAACGGGTTGTCCTTGAGCGCTCGCGCGCGCTCGAGGCGTTCACGCATCTTCTGTCGATAGAACCCGGCGAGCACGGCGTTGTGGTGGTCGCCCTCGTCCTCGTACAGCTGCCAGAGGATGTAGTACACGACCGCCATCTGATAGCCGTTCTTGACCGGGATCTCTTCCTCATCGCCGCTCAACGTGGCTGGCGCCTGTACGCCCCAGACGGTCGACTGCACGACGTTGTTCTGCGCGAAGGCAGCAATCTCGCCCGCATCTGGGTTCACATCGAAGCCGCTGATCTGGACGACGATGCCGGTCTCCTGGTTGAACGTCGCGGCGCCAACCGAGTCGACGTAGCGCGTCATGACGCCTGTGTCCTGATTGAACGAGACAGGATCGGTTGTCGACGCTGACGGCATGGGGTAGTAGCGCCATTCGTCGTGCGCCTGGCCTTGGCTCGTCCATCTGTACGGCTTGGGCGCTTTTCGTGTCTGCCAGAGGTCGTCGAGCGACTGGAGCTCCTGGACGGTCGACGGCTCCACGGTCTCGTCCTCGAAGGCGACACGGATCGTCCGGAGATGTCCGGCTGGAAACGTGTAGACGCCAACGTCGGCGGTCACGGCCTGGTCGGTGCGGTAGTAGCGGTCCTCGATCTGCTGGCGGAACATGAGGCAGGCGTCGCCAGCGAGCTTGACGACGCGCGCGCGCGGGTAGAACCGCGGGGAAGTTTTCGTGTCGCCTGCGATGTGATACACCCGCGAGAGCAGCGCGCCAAGATTCACGGTCTACCTCTCGAACCAGCACAACTCGAACTCGTAGGACGCAGCGGTTGTCGTCGATCCAGGGATCCAGTGATGGACAACCATCGACTCTACGCCACCGTCCCTCGAGAGCACGATCGGAGCAGAGAAGTACACGAACCTGTTCTGCGCCGTGCCGATCGCAGCGGGAACGTGCTGGATATGTTTTCCGAACGCAATAACATATTCGTCTCCAACGACAGGAGCAAGTAACCTGGTGAATTGTGCCACTCTGCGCACTTCGCCGGTCTCTGCTGTGAGCGTAATCGCTCCAAAGGCGAACGGCTGCCCGGTCAAAAGAGAGGCCGCGTTTCTGTTCTTGCCGCCGATGATAGAGCCGCCGCTGCTGTACCGGCTTCCCTGGTCGATGTTGACCAACAGCACGATGCCGGTCGGCGCACCGCCGGCGAGAATCGTCGGAATGAGGCGCAGATACAGCGGAACGACGGTCTTGTCCGTGTTGCACTCAATCTCCAAGATCCCGTTGGTCGCGAGGAACGAGGCGTTGAGCGTCGAGATGATTCCGGTACCGAGAGTCGGGTTGACGGCGCTGAACAGCCGGGATGTACGCGCCGTCGCGTACAAGTCCATCTCGTCTTTCTGAAACAGCTCTTCTGGCATTGTCTCCTCCGTTTACGGTAGCGTGGTGAGGAAGCCGCAGCTTCCAGCTCTCACTGTGATCACGGCACTACCAGTTTCGTTCCTATGCCGCACGATGAGCGTCCCTGCGGTCGCCCCGTTACGCAGAATCCCTCGAATCCTGCAGTACAGATCGGCGTTCGCCGTATCGACCACGAATATAGCGTCCACCACCCCCACTCTCATGGCATTGTATACAGGATCCCGAAGCTGCCGGCCTTGATCGTCACAACGGTCGTTCCTGTCTCAAGCCTGAACCGCACGACCAGTGTCCCGGCGTTCGCCCCATTCAACAGGATGCCGCGTATGAACGCGGGGGTGTCCGCGTTGATCGTGTCGATTGCGAGCGTGGTCTGTGCATAGGTGTCATAGGCACGAATATGGTTGATAATATGGGTCGTCGTGCTAGCCGCGATGACCACGTTGTACGTGATTGAAATTGGGCTGGCAGGCCCATTGACCGCCATACCAACACCGACTGTCGCGGTGTCGCTTTGGTAGATGATCTGGAACTCGAAGAAGTAGTTCGTGTTGGCCGCTACCGCGAACGAAAGGCCGGTTGCATCCACGGGGGTAGTGCTGACGACCGTGCGATCAACAGTAAGACGTACTGTCGCTGGTCCGCCGCCAGCAGGCGCGGCCCACTTGACGCCGGATGCTTCCACCGAATCAGCCGTCAGAACCTGGGTATTCGTCCCCACAGCTAGGCGGATAACATTCGTCCCGTTGTCAACAAGAAGATCGCCTTTTGTCGTCGTTGGCGAGAGAGCATCCATTGCGGCGGTTTGGGTTGCCTGCCCCGTGCCACCTCCTGCGATTGGGAGTCCGGTGCAGTTTGTGAGCACACCAGATGCCGGTGTCCCGAGCGCAGGCGTGACGAGGGTTGGACTAGTTGCGAGAACCAACGCACCTGATCCGGTCTCGTCCGTAACTGCCGCCGCGAGATTGGCGCTGGATGGGGTTGCGAGGAAGGTTGCAACGCCAGTCCCAAGACCAGCGACTCCAGTGCTGATTGGAAGCCCAGTGCAGCTCGTGAGAACGCCAGAGGTGGGGGTGCCAAGCACCGGTGTCGTCAGGATTGGACTACTGAGCGTTTTATTGTCAAGGTTCTGAGCCATCGCTTCAAGGACGAGGGTTCCATCGGAGTCGGGGAAGGTGAACGTTTTTGTGAATCCCGCCGTCAACGCAGAACACTGAAACTTGGCAATTTTCGTCGGGCTCAATTCGTCGCTGATCTCGGTCACAGAGTCCTTGAGTTGGACCAAGGTGGCCGAGCGAAGATCCTGCGCGCCCGTCGAGTAGGCGTTTGCCTGGTCGGTGTGGACAGCGGTCGCTGCAATGTTGGCCTTGGCGAGCACCCCAGTCACCGCGTCGGGGTCGGCGAGGTCAACCGGGCCATTTACCCAATCCCCTGCGCTTTTCACCAGCACCGCACCGGTAGCAGGGGCTGTGATGGTCACATCCGACAGGCCGTTCAGGGTCGTCGCGGCACCTGGGAGATTCCCGATCTGGACACGCTTCTTAGCGTTCGCAGCGGCAGAATCCTCGATGATGAGCAGATCGGCGGAGACGGGAGTTATCTTCTCGGTTACAAGAACGATCTCGCCGGCCACGTTGTCGTGAATGGCGTCCGCGTCCGTACCGCCCTCAAGGCTGACGATCGCGCCAGTATCCTTGACTGCCTTGAACGTCGGGGGAGTGGTAGATTCGTCCAGCCAAATCTCCGCATCCCCGGCCGGTGGTGTCGTCCCCACGGTTCCTTTTGTATATCTGGTTTTTCCGGAAACTGCCATCTCATGTCCTCACAATCAAAGAGCCACCAGCCTGAATCATCAAGATCGCATCGACCTCGACCTCAAAAGTCCCAAAAACAATGACCTGACACCTGCCGGGTATAACCACTTCGGTCTTCGTCGGGACATACATCCTGAGTGCAACCGGCTTGAAACTCATGGTAAATACGGCACCTCCCCACAGAGCCACCGATGAATCAGATCGGCGAACTTTGCGAGCGCTGTCCAGATCGCAATCTGCGCCACTAACGGCAACCGGCAAAACACGCTCATGGAATGATCCTCCAGCGTTGGGTGGTCGCGTCGTACCAGATGTTGATCGCCTCATCTGGAAACAACTGATTGACCGTCATGGTTCCGGTGATGATCCGGTTGGCTGCTGCCGCGGAAATGCTTTGGTTCGCAATGTTAATGTTGAACCCAGAATTGGTGGGGGCCACGTTGATGAGCTTGAAGAATCCCGTATCACCCAAAAGCGCCCCGGCTGTATCCGCCACGATTCCGTGAAGCACCCGGTTGTTCCCGGTTGGATTCAATCTAACGATGTGGTGTGTCGGGGTTGCAAGCGCTATGGTATCGCTTACCGAGAGCGTGACGGTCTGCGAGACGTGTCGCAGCATCTTCCCGGTCACGAAGTTGGCGTGGGCCAGTCCATCCAGATACATCGCAATCGAGCCCGGAGCAATCAGGTGATTGACCTCGAATCTAGTCGTGAACGCAGGAGCCCCGCTGGTAACTTTGAATCCATTCAGATTCGTGATGTGCAGGTGTATATAGTTTCCTGTCGGCGTGCACGCGAAATCAGCGACAGGATTGCCGCTTCCATCTACAATGCTGACAGGGCATGTGATCACACTCCCGCCTGGAACACCGGCCAACGGCGAGAGCTTGTGTCTGTACTGCGGGTGCGGGTCGCCGCTCGTCCTGTTGCTCGTCAGGTTGTGGTCGTCGCCGACTAGCAGGGTTCCGTCTGGAAGCGGGTTCATGTATCCCCCAGTTCCAGGAAGCGCTCGCCGTCACGGAGCTTGGTACCGTAGACAGCGAACCGAATACCCTCGTGGCGCTGTCCTGCCCAGTCCTCGAGCCCCATCATGGACTCCAAGTAGTAATTCCTCTGCCGGAGGCTACGACCGAGCCTTGGCCCGTCTGCGTCCTTCAAGAGCGCCCTGTGGTGTCCGTAACGGACGAGGCCGATGTGATGCTGGAGCGGCAAGTCAGGAGTATCGAAGTCGCTCGCGATCGCAGGCGGAATCACGGCCTGGGTGATGGTGATGCTCCCGCCGTCCTGGTAGGCAGGGAACAGGATCAGCGTCTGGAGATCCCAGGCGGCTGTGTACCAGGGTCGCGATCTCGAGATCCGGATCCAGTGGTTCTGCATCCTGTCGATGAACGTCCAGTGCTTCAAGTCGATCGGGTAGCCGGTCACGGTATCGCGGATGGCGATCGGGTAGAGGCAGTCCGAAGGAAGAGCGATGAAGTGCTCGTTCGGCGGACAGATGACGGCCGCGTCGCGCACGACCGCTCCCGTCAACTCCGCCATTTCTTCGTAGCCGTCGTCGATGTACTCGTTCAACTCTGCGGCGGTGACACTGACAGGATCAGATTCCTCGCGGAGCGATTCGATGATGCTGGTCCGGATCTCTCCGCGGTTCATGTCTCATCTCCGCAAGTTACCTGCCGGTCAAGTAGACCCAGAGGAGGTCGTGAGTTCTCGCGAACGTCCTGTTCATCCTGTGCGACCCGCAGACCTTGCACCCGAGCGATCTCGATGAGCGAAGCCTCGAACAGACATTGCAGCGGAACACCGCTTCACCGGGGATACCGGAATCGAGCTTTCGCATCAGCAGCGCCCCGAGCCTCGCCTCCGGCGCTCTGAGAAGGGCAAGGAGAGGGGCGGTAAGCCCGCCCCTTTTCCTGTTCACCGTCACCGGCGGATCACATGCAGCGGATGAAGATGTCACCGACTGTCCCCACGTCCGTTGCAAGAGCAACGCCAACCTTGTCCATGACACCGGCGCTCGGTGTAATGACAACGACCGAAGCTGCACGCACAGCGCCGGCAGCGCCGAGCTCGAGCTGGTTGCCCACCACGACAGACCCGTCCGTGACGGCGCCTTTGTAGACGCCGTACGACTGCACGATGAATCTCTCCCTCGTGGCCGCAGCCATAGCCGCAACCCCGACGCCCTGCACAGACGCAGCCGTTCCCGGAATCACGTCGACTCCGAGGTCGTTGCCTGTGGACGCCAGATCCCAGATGACGAACTGACCCTGAGCGACCGCGGCGTCCGCGACCACGTTCGTATAGCAGGCGTCGTAAGTCCCGCCGCCATCGTGTGGTTTCTGAACGATCATTTTCTCCTCCAATCTGCGTCTTGCGGTCTTACGCGATCTGGGTAGTGTCGACGCCGAGGTGCAGGCCGTGCTTCCGCCGCTGCAGCATGCAAGCCTGGCCTCTCCAGAGGATCTTGCTCCACATGGCGTCCTGGTCGTAAGGCACGACGAACGGGTCGACCGCGAAGTTGACCTTGCGGGAGACCACGATCTCGTACTGGCGAGTGTTGATGAAGAACGCTGTCGCCTGGGCCGCGTTCTGCGTGAGAGACACAGCGTCTCCTGCGGTGTTGCCGTAGTTCGGGACGAACTGCGAGAACATGACGACTGCGTTCTTGAAGCGCAACGCCCGGAAGCCGGCGCTCGGAGCGTTGTCGTTCTCGAAGGCGTCGTACGGGTAGCGCTGCAGGATCGCCAGGATACCCTCGTAGAACTCGTGGTAGTTCTGGTCCGAGAGGATCAGGTCCACGGTGTCCTGCGAGCTTCCGAGCGAGGTCGTGTTGTAGAGGTTCGTCATTTCCTTGCGGAACGTGGCGAACGGTGCGCCTGCGGCAGAGACGACCACGCGGTTCCGCCAGTCAGTTTCCGTCACCTGCGGGATCTCGTGGATGAGATCCGCGTTGGTGAAGTCCTTCTGGATCAGGTAGCCGAGCGGGAGCACAGCTTTGCCGCCAGCGTCCGCAATGAAGCGAGTGCCGGACGCGACGCCCTGGACGAGAGCCGTTTCCAGCTTCTCGGCTTCCCCCATCTCGCCGATGTCCATCTTCTCTTCCAGAAGATTGAACTTCGCCGCGTCTCCACTGTTGGAATCCAGCTCGTCGCCAGAGATGCCAACTGTCTGCGACAACTGACGCATCACGTCGATGCCGTTCGTGATCTCGTCGGTCGGGTTGACGTTCATCGCCTCGTAGCGGCTGTACCATTTCGTGTTGTTGTTCTTCTCGAGGACGACAGGAATGCGGATTTTGGCTCCGCCGTTCTGGAACCGGAAGCCACGCCCGGCGCCATCGCCGCGGTCCTTGCCCCGGCCCTTGTTCCTCATGAACCAGGTGAGAACGATGTGATTGTGGACTTGATCCGGGATCTCGTCCCGCACATCGTCGAGCGTGGTCGTGTAGATACTCGACCAGACTCGAAGTTCAGAGATTGCCATCTGTCACGACTCCTCAGTAGTTGCGAGTCTTGCCAGCTTTGATCTCGTCGATGACCTGGCGCGTCGCCCTCTTGTACGACTCTCGCATGGACTCGTTGAAAGTCCGAGGGGCAGCAGGCTTCGCCTTCTCCTTCGACGCGACCGAGGTCGGTCGGACGAACGGAGTCGCGGACGGCTTGCGTTCCCTCTTCTTCTCTTCGTAGTCGGGCTTCTCTTCGGGGTGGATCCTGTAGTACAAGGCCACACCCTTCTTGAGCTGCTCCGGATTCTCGGGTCGAACCCCGTGCTCTGAGAGGAACGCCGTGATCTTCTTCTCCTGCGCGTCGTCGATCTTGTACTCGTCACGAATGCGCTCGGCTGCGATCTCGGCTCTCACCTCCGCACGGATCTCTTCCCGATCTGCCTTGCGATTGGCTTCGTTCTCGAGAGCACGCGCGCGGTCTCTCTTGGCGATCTCTTTGGCTAGCACTGTTCCCGCGCGGTCGAGAGTCGGCTTGAGGTCTCTGTAGTCCTCCGGCATCTCGCCGGAATCGAACTCGACATCATCGTCGGTCTCGGCCGCGTTCTTGGTTTCGAGCTTGGCCTCGAGCTCCGCTTGTCGCTTCTCGAGCGCTTGCACACGGGCACGCGCCTCGGATAGCTCGTAGAGCTCTTGGACTTCCTTCTTGACCTCGGGACCAGGTTCTGACTTCGACTTCACTGAGTCGCTGTCGGTGCCCTTTTCGGGAATGAGAACCTTGTCGAGCTCGGTCTCGGTCTCTAGGTCCGGGTCGAGCATCGAGGACAGGTCTTCGGCCTCGGCGGCACCATCTTCCCAACCTGACGGCGGAACCTTCGGCATGGGGGGTCAACCCTTCTTCCTGTGTTTCAGGATGCCGGCTGCCTTGCCGGCCGCCTGGGCTCTCGTCAACCCCGGATCTTCGTGTTTGACCTTCCGGATCTTGGCCGAGAGCTTTTTCTGCGAGACCCCCGTCTTTGCGGCGAGAGTCTTCTTCTTGCGGCCCCTATTGGCCCGCATCATGTCCTCGAACCCGTGCGCCGACACGGCCCCTCCCTCAGCGCCCCTTGGGCTTTACGATTGGCAACTTGGTCGGATGGTTCGGCCCCTTTGCGGGCTCGTTGATCTTGCCGTCCTTCACGGTCGCTGGCATCTGGATCACCTCCGCGGTCACGGCCGGCCCGCCATGCTCTCCGGTTCCCGCCAAAGAGGCCGAGCGGACCGGCCGATGTGTCCCATCTCGTACACTGTACCAAGGGAAGCATATGCTCCTCTGGGGGCACAAGTCAAAAGAAACGCCGTGTCCTATCGCGGTTCCGCGCCCTGATGTCAGCCGAATGCTCGATCTGCCGGATCCCCTGCTCCTTCATGATCCGCTTGAGATGCTGCGGCGACTCGACGAGCACCGGCTCGCTCCCGAGGTTCTCGGCCCAGTAGGGATAGTGGCCCTTCGCCTTCGATCCCCTGTCCAACCCACAGAGCTCAGTCCTGAAGTCACGCCTCATCGCCACACCGCACTTCGGGCAGTGTGGGTGGCTTGCAGGGTCGCTCACCTGGCTCGCCGGCACGTAGGACTCCGTACGCTCCCCGCAGTCGCACTTGAAGCAGTAGAGGGCCATCAGCGCATCAACTTCTTCTTGAGGTGCGCAGCCTTGGCCTTGGCTATCCCTTTTCGCTTTCTCTCGTTTCCGATCTCCATTACGCCGGCGGCCACAGTTTTGACGATCCCGGCAGGCCGACCAGTCTCCACGGTATACGCCCTGGCCATTTCTCGTTTCTTCTGGGCATCCTCGACCGCCTCGAAAAACACCTCGCCTGGTTTGCGCTTTTTCTTGCGCTTTTGGCGCTGTTCCTCCAGAAACTCGTCGAATGTAGCCATCAGGCACCCCCATTCGCGCCAGCGCTCTTCTGGCGCTGTTTGCGGCCCGCTGAGCGGCCCTCGAAGGTCTTCCCGTCGCTCTTGCTTGGCTTGGCCCCTCCTGGCTGCGCCGGCTCCGCAGACTGCCCTCCGGCGAGCTCCATCTGGAGTTCAAGCTGAGCGATCTCCTGGAGCTCCTTCACCGCCTGCGGGTCGAACGAGCGTCTGGCCTCCAGGAACCGCTTGGTGAGCGTCGGCGAGAGGAACAGCTTCAAACCGAAGAGCTGCGCCATCTCGTTCATGTCGGCTCTTTCGCTCCGGCTGTCGTGCGGCTCGAGCTCCGAGAGCTCGATGAACACGGAGAAGTCCCCGGACATCTGCGCCCTGCCGATACGCTTGTTGAATGACACCGCATCAGGCCCGACCGCTGAGACCAGCATGTCGTCCGGGAACGTGTACTGCATGGTCCGTAGCACCTGGCCCGCGTGGCGCTGGAGCCCCTGGGCGACGAGAGAACGCTTGTCCGTGTCCCGGTTGTCGGTCCGGTTCTCGACGATGGCCGACTCGGTAGCGGTTTCCGACTGCTCGCCCGTCGACTGGGAATTGGCGCTCGAGCCGGTGATCTGGTTCATGTCGCGCTCGTACATACCCATCATCCTGTAGATGGCCGGGTCGAGAGGGGCATCCTTCACGGAGTCCAGGTCGCCTTTCTGGAAGACCTTCCCGTACTCGATGACGTTGCCGTCGTCGTTGCTCTTGAACTTCTCCTTCTCCATCGGATCGAACATGCCCTTCTTGGCGATGTAGCGCCGCGTGAACCGGCCGGCGTGGGTCAAGAGCATGGAGTGCATTTCGTTGTAGGCCCTTGCCATCGGGCGCGTCTGCGCCACCTCGGTCACGGGCCTGAACTCGCCAGGATCCTCGTGCAGCTTGATGACCGAGAATGGGTGTGTCTCGATATACGGCGGGTACTTCATCTTGGCGACGGCCTTGTTGAAACCATTCACGAGGTAGGTGATCTCGCGCCGCCTGATGTCGAAGCAGCAGAAGCCGCAGAACCGCAGCATGTCCTTGTCGCTCTTGGTCGGCTCGAACATCTCTCCACCGCCACCGCGGTAGAACCGCTTGGCCTTTCCTGACAGCATCTTCGGCTCGAGCGTCTTGGCCGCTCGGACAACCTGGTCCTTGTAGTCAAACATGGGGTTGTCCATGAACTCGCTGTACGTCCAGGACATTTCCTTCGCGATCCAGAGGTGGTCGTTGGTATCGTTCCCGCCCTCGGGGTCGAATCTCATCTGGAACGGATGAACGAACTCGCTTCGGTAGTAATCCGAGAGCTCTCTCGTGTCGACGAGGAACCTGTCCTTGCCCTTCCGGATCGGCTCGCCCTTCTTGTTGAGCTTCGGGACGCCGCCCTGGAAGTGGGTCAGCGTTTCGCCTGTTTGCGGATCCTCGAAGGTGACGACGCGGCCGAGGCGTTCCGGGCGGTCTCTGTCAGGGTCGATGCCCTCGTGGAGCAGGTAGGTCGATTGCAGCACTCCCACCGCCATCTCGGACATGAGGAGCATCATGCGCGCCTTGAGCAGCCAGTTGTTCCTTTCTTCGCCGAGCACGGAGTTGAGCGCGTGCTCGGCGGTCCAGCGGGCCTGCTCGTCTGAAAGGCCGACGACTCTTCGGGCGCGCAAGTAATGCCACGGTCGCCTCCACATGATTGCCGAGTTTTGAGCCGCAAGCGACGCGAGCACCTTGTTCACAATCAGCACGCGGCCGCTCCTGGCGTAGGCCGAGAGCTCGCCGAAGTCGGCGTCGCTGCCGGACGAGGCGCCGAGCTGGTGGCCGCGATAGAAGTCGAGGTTGCGCGCGATCTCTTGGTTGAAGTCGCGGTATGTCTCTTCGGAGAGCCGGATGCGGTTCTCCCACAGGATCACGTCGTTCTGACGTTTACGGCCCTTGGTAAGCTCCTTGGTAGCCTGTGCGAAGTCCTCAGTTTCTTTCTTCTTCGGCACCGCCAGTCACCTCCTTCCAGAAGTTGTCCATGAGCGCCTTGATCCGGATCTTGAACTGCTCGCTGTGAGCCGCCAGGACGCGCTCCTTCTCGATGTCGAACTTGTCGTAGATCGGGACACAGCGCTCGACGCAGAGGTCGAGATAGAGCGCTCTCGTCACCGGCACTCTCCTCTTCTTGTCCGGCGGGAGATCGGTCAGATCGTTATGTATGCCGGCCTTCCAGCATCCGTCGCACAGGGTTCTACGCATCCTCGATGTTCCCCCATCGCCTCTTCGCGAGAACGCCATCG
>ERZ1292623.1083-Hain-H51-01um-R1-1083-length-27036-cov-5_pt1 | contig 27036 bp, 30 predicted proteins | sample MGYA00564398_ERZ1292623 | MGnify/ENA primary metagenome ERZ1292623 (study PRJEB36523, sample SAMEA6512633) | groundwater metagenome | collected 2019-01-07 | study: AquaDiva: Metagenomics assemblies of 32 groundwater samples | reverse complement strand
CAAGAGCAGATGCAGAAAAACTCATCGCACAAATTTTTATTCTCTTGTTTAATGCTCCATTTCCAAGAACCTTCCCCGATACAATAACCGTATCTCCTTCGCGAGATTTTGAATCAATCTCATCTAGATTCATTTCTAAGTATTTTCGTCTCCCTCCAGAGAGTCTTTGCGCAACTTTCTTCCACTTTGGCTGCTTTTTCGCAGCAAGAATTGTTTCAACTACATGACTATCAGTTTTCTGATGAATGCGTCTCCCAATAACAGTATTGCTTATAACCATTTTATTTGATTAACTCTTCGAATTTCACGAGATTGTTTTCCAATACTTCAATTGCTTTAGTAAAAATCTTATCCGCATCCATAACTCCAAAAGATTCAACAATTAATAGAATTTCTTTTGCGTCGACAATTGAATTAGGATCAATCATTCTTATTTCATCAGCTTGGGCATCAGTCAAATCACAAATCCACTTTGACCCGCTCTTTTCTGGGGAAATTTCTCCACGTGTGGTCTGAACAATCGCATCAATTTTGCTGTTTCCAGATTTAACTTCAAATAAATATCTATAATATATAATCCCCGGGACGTGTTTTGTATGCGATATTCCGGTCCCAAATGCAGCAGTCGCAACAAGCTCAATTTCCTGGTCTTTTTCAAGAATAGTCAACGGTATTTTTTCATAAACTATTTTAGCATCGCCTTTAAAATCACCAGAATAAACTGTGCAAGGCCCAGTTTTTTTCAAGGCCAATTCAATATTTGTTTTTGCACTCATTTTGCTTTCTGTTCGCAAAGGAACAAGTCCCATCCTATGAGCCAAAACTTCATCGTATAGAACCGAATCATTTTTATAAATCTCAACTTCATTAATTGCCAGAGTTTGGATTTCTTCAACACTTCTTCTAATTGTATTCAGAAGGCTATAATTCATCTCAGTACGCAGAATTATTTTCTCAGGTTTTTTTGAAATAATCTTCATGTTAAATTATGAAAAACAGGCCTTTTAAAAACTGCGCTACACGCGTCGGCCACGTTTGCCTCCTTTCTTTTTAGGCCCGCCTCTTGGGACGCGGTTAGTATCAAGCACACCTAAAATTTTGAATCCTTCTTTACCTAAAGCTTTCACCGCAGCGTGCGCACCTGGCCCTATCCCCGGCGAGCTCGTTTTTCCTCGCATGCGAATATATAAAGCAGTTACTCCAGCATCTTTCGCAGCTGCAGCAGCCCGCTTAGCGACAAACATCGCCGTCGTCGGATTTGCTTTCAAACGGCTGTGCTTAGTCACCATTCCTCCGCTAATTCGCGTAATGGTTCTCCCAGCCAAGTCAGTTATATGGACAATTGTATTATTATATGAAACAAAAACATGAGCAACAGCAGGCACAACATCTTGCTTCTCTTCCTTTTCTGTTTCAGCATCCCCTCGAACTTCTTGTTCTTCAACCTCTTCACTCTTAGCAATCTCTGCTTTAGTCTCTGGAGTCATTGCCCTGGCTCCGAATTATTATTTTTAATCACAGAGGGTTTCTTCACAAAAATTGTTGCTTCTTCAGAAATAGGCACAAGAAAACTTGGAACATCAACAACTCTTCCATTCACAGCAACTTTGCGATGCACAATCATCTGTCTTGCTTGTTTAGTTGTATTTGCGAGTTGCTTTTTCCAGACTATCGTAGACAATCTCCTTCGTAAAATATCCTCTTTGTTTAATGCAAGTACATCTGCAATGCTCTTGACCGAAAGTCCAAGGCTGTTAAGCTTAGCAAAGAATTTATTTTGTTCTTCAGGATCTGCGGTAATCAAAACTTTCGCACGGTTACGGAAATATTTTACTTTCGCCTCAGCTTTCCAAATCTCGCGCTTATTTTTCAGACCGTACTGTTCAACAAGTTTGTTCTCCGCAGAAATTCTGTTCTTATCATAAAGCTTTCGCGGCCATGAAAATCTATTTTTTTTCCGTATCATTTTTATTTAGCCTTCCCTTTTCCTTTCTTAACTCCGACGACAATCCCAGTAGTTCTAAAATGGCTGCGGGTTCTTTGGCCTCTTACTGGCTGCTTAAGGGCGTGGCGGATTCCTTTGTAGCTCTTGATATGTTTCATTCTTTTTATATCAAATTCGTGAGTTATGTCCAGTTCATTTGTAAGCAAATGTCTTGCTTCGCCAGTTTCGTATTCCCTCCGGTGGTTTTTCAGGAAATGATAAAACTCTGGTTTCTGCAAAAGCGATTCTATTTTTTCTATCTGCTCTTTGCTAAGTTGAGAAACTTTCATATTCTTATCCATTCCTAACTTAAGGCAAACCGCATTCGCAATAGCCCACGAAATTCCTTTTATATTCGTTAGACCCGTATAAAGATTTTTGTTTCCAGGAATATCATTGCTGTAAAGGCGGATAAGTTCAACAGATTGTTCTTCATCCTTCGGGCCTCTCGGTCGTTTTGCTTCTTTAGCTATTTTCCCTTCCTTCGTTTGTGTTTCTGCCATTTCAATTTGTAAATAACCTTTGCCGCGGATTCTCCGTAAGCTCTTCCACAATCCTTTTTTCAATCGTTTTTTTTGGATCGGGGACGCTTTTGACCCGCTGTTTTATCTCTTCAAAAGACCCAAACGGCTTTTCAACCCGCGCATCAAGAATTTCCTGCGTATGCTTGCGTCCAAATCCTGGAAGGAGCTCAAGTTGGTGCAATCTCGTATTGATCGCTTGAGCGTTATTAAAGAATTTCACAAATTCTTGTTCGCGCTCCCCAACAAAGCTCGCGATGAACTCCTGTAGTTGGATCTTAGCAGTTTCAGTCATCTTCTCGACACGAAGTCTTCCGATGATGTAATATATTTTGTCCCTCTTTTCCGGACCTATATAAACCTTTTCTTTTATTGAAATCGTCGCGCCACGAATTGGTGCAAGTTCAAGTAGCGCCAGATATTGCTCACCAATCGCTTGTACAACTGGCCGCATTTTTCCTTCAAGAGGATAGCCGTTCGGCAAATAATCTAAAACTTGTGCATAGTCGTCTTTTTTAATCATCTTAATACTCCTTAACGACTGTTAGAACCTCATTGATTTCTTTCTCGTCGAGCGAGACATCATTGAATATTTTGCTGATGCTTTCCCCATCGCGCGGAAGTAGGTCAACTATCTTAACAAGATACTCCTCTTTTATTTTTGGGTTATTCAAGTTTCTTATTGCTTCAGCAAGAGAGGCAGATTTTTTTTTATCAATCTGGCAGAATTCCTTCAAGTAGTCACGCAATTCTGGCTTCTCGCTCAAGTCTCCTGCAAGTTCTTTTACTTCAGCCAAACACAAAGGTTTCATAGAAATTATCATTTACCCTCTATTTTTTTTAAATGAACTGGCTTAACAATGTAAACTTTTCTTCGGGCATAATCTTTTATCGCAATAATATAAGCGCTTCCTTGTTTGCCGATAACAAGTCCTGTTCTTCCCTGCATTCTATTAGGAAAACCAGGGCTTTGAACAGCCAGCTCTTTTACAATCGCGACATTGTCACCCTCGCTAAATCTCTGAAAATATTTTTGCAATGAAACTTTGCCTTTCTGTCTGAGTCTCTTGTTAGTGAGCATAAATAATACCTACAACGATCCCTTTAAAAAGCTTCCGAAGAATACTACTTCTTTAGCGAGGTCACGCTGCCTTGGTACAAATCTCCAACGTCACGCGCTTTCCCCATATTATCTATAATTGCTTGGAACATTTTCTCACCCCAAACACCAACCCCACATTTATTGCATACATCAACAGCCCGACCATCATTTATTTCTCCCTTGCAATATACACATTTGTTCACCACATTAAACTCTTTTTCAAGTTCTAATTTTATGTCTATATAAATATTTAGTTATTCGTATCTCAATGAATCAACAACACGTAGCTTTCCAGCACGAATTGCTGGAAGCGCACCAAAAAACATCCCTGAAAAAAAAGCAAATACCAAACAGCCTAAAAAGAGAAATAAAGGAGTTTGCGTCTGAAGCAACGTCGTGCCAAATTGCCTTACTGTGACAAATTCAATTGCTTCACCGATTAGCCATCCAAAAAACACCCCTAAACTTCCTCCGGCCAATCCAAGAAAACCAGCTTCTAAAATAAATATTGAAGAAATATCTCTATTCCGCGCACCAATCGCTTTCATGATTCCTATCTCCTTAGTTCTTTCAAGAACAGAAGTATACATCGTGTTTGCAATTCCAATTCCACCAACTAAAAGTGAAATTCCAGCAACAGCTAGAAGGAACCCCGTTATTATATTCAAAACCCCTGAAAAACTACTAAGCAATTCTTCAGGAGTTTGTATTGTAAAGTCGCGCGTCTTCTCGTCCACATCTCTGCTGTTAAATAATTTTTTTTGGATTTTTTCGGCCACACTTTTAATATCTTGTCCGGATTCAATCTGAGCGACGACAAAATCAACTCTATTTGGGATATTAAATAATTCTCTCATTTCTTCAATAGACATATAAACTAAACGATCATCTCCTGGATTTCCAATCGGCTCAAGAATCGCTTGCACTTCAAAGTCATTTCCTTGGATGTTTAAAGTGTCTCTTGCCCTGACTGGTTCGCTGAATAATCTGTTGTGTTTGTAGTGACTCCCTACCATCACATTGCCTTCGTCACCCCCATCAAGCACTCTGCCCTCTTCAGATTTGTAAGCTCCAGACTCGACAAACACGTCTGACTTTTCAAACGGAAAGCCAATAACTGTAAAAAACCGTATCTCGTCTTCAAAACTTATTTTGGCTGGCGCGGCAACACTGTAAGAAACACCTTTTACTCCAGAAACCCTTTCAACAACATTTACATCTTTAATACTCAACTGAATCGGGCCACCGGTTCCAGGCCCAGCTAAGCTTGCACGTGGATAAATAAATATCTTGTCGGTTCCAAGAGCTCTGAATTGTTCAGCAACAGCAAACTTTAATCCAAGCGATAAACTCATTAGCACAAAAATCGTAGTGACAGCAATAACAATTCCTAAAACAGTAAGCGCACTTCTCAATTTTCTTTTGCGCAAGTTATTTAGAGCCAGTCCAAAATATTCAGAGTTCATTTTCGGAGCGCCTCCACTGGCTTAAGGCGTGATGCTTGTAACGCAGGCAAGACACCCGCCGCAAGTCCAATACTAGTCGCAAAAATAATTGCGAAAGCAATAACACCCCATGAAATCTGCGCTTCAAGTACGAGGCTTCCAAGAAAAGAGCCGACAATATAAGTAGCTCCAAAGGCAAGTCCAATACCAACAATCGCACCAATGACTCCCCCGACAAAACCCAAAGAGCCAGATTCAGTTACAAATACAGCAAGTACATCTCTATTTCGTGCACCAATCGCTTTCATGATTCCTGTCTCCTTAGTTCTTTCAAGAACAGAAGTATACATCGTATTTGCAATTCCAATTCCTCCAATAATAAGCGAAAGTGAGGCAATCCCAAAAAATATTACATTAATTATATTCAAAATTGTATTTACAGCTTCAAAGCTTTTCAGAGGGGTCGCGACTGAAAAATCCTCTTCACCCCTTTTCTGTCTTCTGTCTTTACGCATGCGTTTTTCAATTGCTTCTGCAGTTTCAACAACTCTTCTTTCATCTTCAACGTGTACTAAGATCAAATCTATTTCATCTTCAATGTCAAGAATTTCTTTCATGTCTGCTTCAGCCATAAGTACTGCGTTGTTTATCTGAAATGAGCTTGTCTTCTCAAGCACTCCCGTAATTTCAAAATCCCTGTTTTGTATTAACAATCTGTCTCCAATCCTAAGGTTGCGCGTAAATGATTTCTTAATATCTTGGCCGATTATGGTTCCTCCTCGCTCGTCGGCTCGGATTGGTTTGCCTTCCTCCAAACCAATGCGCAGGGACTTAAAAATCAAATCAACTCCTTCCTGCTCATTAGGCAGGCTAGCAACGTAAAAAAACTCAAGCTCGTCTTCAAATTCAGCACCAATCAGCCTTATCAACCTCGGGACCACGAGCTTAACGCCATAAGTGCTTTCAATCAATTTCAAATCATGCTCGTTCAATTTAACAGGTGCAGTGCTTCCCGGAGGCCCGAACCCAGCACCAATATTTTCAACAATTAATTTATCATTGCCTAAATTATTGAACTGCCCAACGATCGCTTCCCGGAGGCCCTCTCCCAATGAAATTAGAGAAATAATCGCAGCAATTCCAATCACAATACCTATCATCGTCAGTAAGCTGCGCAGGCGTCGTCGTCGCAAGCTTTTTAACATAAGTGCAAAATAATCGCGAAACATTTAGCCCCCCAGGCTGTTTCGCATTCTTCTTCTTTTTCTGATTGTTATTATGACAAACCACAAGACAATAACAACAACAACAGCAAGAGCGTAAATCCAAGTGTTATTTTTTTGAATAATTCCGAGCTCCAAGGCTTTTTCACGCGAATAAATTGTCAAAGATATCTCAACAGTCTCGCGAAATAGTTTATTTTCGCTGTCTCTGTATTCAACAATCGCTTTGACATTTGCACTTTTCTTGGTAAAAATTACATCGAAAGAAGCAACTTCAAAATCATCAGAATCAACATCCCCTATATGGATTTGCTTTTCAGAAAGTAGCGTAAATCCATCTGGAACGATTTTAACTGAAACAAATCTTAATTCCCCCAGTCCTTTATTTATGACATTAAAATCAATTTTTGCTCTTTCACCGACAATCGGGTTATCAACATCAGCGCCAAAATCAACAATTGATTCAGCAGTAACTTTAACCCCAATAGCACTCTCGCGGGAGAATCCTTCGTTATCAACCACATAGCTAAGCTTGTAAGGGATTTGATATTCTCCTGGCTTAGTAGTCGGCGATACGCGTATTCCGAAAGCAAATCTCTCGTCATCATCCTCTTCGATCTTATTGACCCCAAATGAAGAACTACCTACAACATTAAACGGCGTCCCAGAAATATCTATTTCAAAGACAACATTTCTTGCAGTATCATCAAAATTATTCTCAATATCAACAGTGATTCTCCCAGTCTCGCCAGGGCTTAAAACATCAACATTCACAGATTCTATACTAACCGCCTGGACAAAAGCCAGCATAGTTAAATTCAGTATCAACACGAATAATCCAAGTTTATTCATACAAATTCGCAGTATACGTGATTTAAAAAGTTTCCCTATAGTAACTATTTAGTTACATCAGTTTTTATTTCCACTTATTTCCTGTTTTTTGGGTAATTTTCTCGATTTTGCCGTCACGAATCCAAAAAATTTTCCGCGCATGATTGGTAGCCAAATTTACGTCGTGGGTTACAAGGATCACGGTCTTTCCTTGCTTGTTTAGATTATCTAACAGCCACATTACTTGATCTCCTGTATCTGTGTCTAAATTACCCGTCGGCTCGTCAGCAAGGACTATTTCCGGGTTATTCACCAAAGCTCTGGCAATTGCAACTCTTTGCTGTTGCCCGCCAGACAATTCCGCCGGATAATGATACATTCTGTCTCCTAAACCAACTTCATCAAGTATTTTTTTTACAATGCGCTCCCTCTCATAAAAAGGTATTTCTTGAAAGACCATCGGCAAAGCCACATTTTCTAATACATTTAAATTCGGAATTAAGTTAAAACTCTGAAAAATAAAACCTATCTTTTTGCCGCGCAGCTGTGCAACTTCTGATTCTGACAAATGAGAAATATCGTGTCCTTCAAGAAACATTTTTCCTTGTGTCGGCAAATCCAAGCTCCCAATTAAATTCATTGCAGTGCTTTTTCCGCTTCCAGAAGGCCCCATGACTGCGACAAAATCTCCTTTTTCTACTGATATAGAGATGTTATCAATAGCTTTTACAACACTGTCTCCCATTACGTAGTGCTTGGAGATGTTTTCAAGTTTTATCAGATGCGTCATTAAATTAATTTTAACGCAACGTTTAAAAACCTTCTTCTTTCATTTCAAGTATGATAATTCCGGTTCGTTGCTTTGGCTGTGGCAAACCCATCGGCCATCTTTGGGAAGAATACAAATCTCGCATAAGCTCTGGTGAAGAGCCAGGCAAAGTTCTCACAGAAGTAGGGTTGGAGCGTTATTGCTGCAGGGCAGCTTTGCTCGGCCATGCCGACATGCTCCAGGAAGTTTCCAAGTTCAAGAAATCATAATTGCTAAAAAAGAAACAACCAAGTGCAAAATTATTGCTCCAATAATCATTTTCTTGCTAAAATAATTTCCAAAGTTCAATAACGGTAAAATTTGATCGGTAATTAAGCTTAAACTAATAGCAAGTAACATAATCGAAAAACTAGTTATTTTATAAAAAATTAAACTCAAAGAAATAATCAATAATATGAAACCTAAATGTATATGGTGCCAGTCAAATCCTGTTTTATTTCTAAGCCAGCCAGTAATAGTTTTTGAATTCTCAGCATTTGTTCCATAATTCTTTCTGTCATGAAAAGTATGTGCAATAACTCTTACAACAACGAATGTGATAAAAAAGGAAATTAAAAATAAATTAATCATGATAAAGCCCAGCGATTAACAGCTCCGCAAACGCCACAAATAACTTGCTTGTGGGTTTTGGAAACGCGCACTCTTCCAAGCATCAAGTCAGCATAGCATTTATTGCAAAATCTTTTACGATATTCTTTTAATTTTATGCGATGAGCCATTGCCAAATTTTTTATTTTTTTTACAGCAGCAGGATCCAGCCTTTCATTCTCAAAAAATTCCTGAACCGTTTCCTGTGCTTCTTTCTTGCTTAGTTTTTTCATAAAAACATAGAACATATTTCATTTAATTATATTTCGGAGAAAATAAAAAAACGAAGACAGCATCCGTGCTTGGCCTCTTGACGGAGACTACAACACGCAGACGTAACCGGCTTAACTTCTGAGTTCGGAATGAGATCAGGTGTTTCCCGGCCACTATGGCCGTCTTCACAAATGCTCCAAATGTTAGATTTATAAAACTTCCTATCAGCTTATTTTAGTGCGGGGATGCCGGAGCGGTCAAACGGGTCGCGCTCAAGACGCGATAGCTTAGTGCTTACAGAGGTTCGAATCCTCTTCCCCGCATTTCAGAGCTGAAAGCTCTGTGTCAAATCGCGAACAGCGATTTGCGGTTGCTGGATTCACCAAAACCCGCTGGAGGTTTTGGTTATCCTCTTCCCCGCATATTTTTTAAATCAGAGTTCTAACGATAATTATGCCCTCGTGGCGCAACTGGATAGCGCAACGGATTCCTAATCCGTAGGTTCCAGGTTCAAGTCCTGGCGGGGGCGTTAAAATATCCTAAAGAAATCTTCCTAAATCTAATAAAAAACAAAAATCCTAACTCTCCAGCATAGAAAAAAATATATACTTGTTCATCACTATTTGCAAATGCCAGGAAAAATAAGAGATTATGCCGCAGCAGGATTACTTTCGCTCTTGGGTGCTTGTGCATCCAATCCCGACGCAGTTGAAGGAGCTAACAGAATTCTCGATACTGCTCCGCGATCGTTTGTCCCCCAAAAAGCGCCACTTCCAGAAGAATTAGAAATTTATAAAAAAGGCCCAGTAATCATAGAAAGCACCGATGGATATTTGCTTGCGCATCCGATCTACAATCGTGACGCAGCGAGATTAGTTGACCCAATAAAACAATTATTTCCAGACTGCACATTAAGTATAGATGCAGGCACAAATCGCCTTATCATGCGCGTGCCATATGCAAGTCCAACTCCTACAACTCCGCAACCAGTTCGTGATACGCGTTTAAATGAAGTGAAAAAATTCATAGCAAATCTTGATGTGAAAGTTCCACAATATGACATACAGGCCTATGTGATGCAAGTAGCCGCATCAGAGCTGCACCGCGTCCGTTCAAGTTTAGATATATTAGCAGAATCAGGAGACGTTAAATTTGCATTAAACTCAACCCAATTAAACAATGGCCAAGAAGACAGAGGTATCCAGCATACAATAACTGGAATCTTAGACTCATTCCTACCGACCTTTCAAATAAGCGCATTATTTAATGGTCTTGAACATTACGGCATTGTACGCAATCTTTCATTCGCGACAGCGACAGCAGATGAAGGAGAGTCAGCAACCATCAACAACACCAGAAAAATTCCAGTCCCCAAAATATTTCCAGGCGTGCCCATCCCAATAATAGGTTACGAATATACTGATGTGGTTAACTCTCTTCAAGTTGTTCCGCGCGCCAGAGCCAATAACCTCACAGAAGTAGACTTAAAACTCACGCGTGGAAATTTACTTCCGAGCGGAATGAACTTAATGAACTTTCAACCACAAATCCCCCTTCACGATATTTCTTCTAGAAAAACCGAAGCAAAACTACAAGTCCCAATTGGAAGGCCTTTGATTCTTGCAACAACTCTTGACGACAATTCAATGGATATAGATGAAGGCTCTCCACTCGGCAAGATCGTGGGCTCGAACTCTCTAAAAGAGCGCAAAAGAGTATATGAAGTAGCAGTAGTCATAGTCAATCGTGTTGACCCAAACAGCCAAGCAGAAGGATTCCCAGTAGAAGAATTCAAAAGACAATTAGAATCAAAAAAACCAAATAGCAATTAAGCAAATCTTTAAATCTTCAATCTCGACAGAGTTGAATGAGTTAAAGTTTGCGAAGCAAATCTTTAAAACCTGTTTTTAGATAGCTATTAAAAGCGCGAGTCGTATACCGGTAGTACGTCACCCTTCCAAGGTGATCGACTGGGTTCAATTCCCAGCTCGCGCATCACGCCACTCCGTAGCGAGGAACCGCGCAGCGTGAGCGAGCAGGTCCGCAGCAAGAGAGGGGCGTGAAATAAGTGTAAAAATAAAAAATGGATCAAAATAATACAAACACCCAAACACCCCAGCAGGAAAATAAGAAATCTTTTAGCCGATGGTATGAAAAACATTACAAGCATCTTCTTATACTTCCTGCAATAATCCTATTTTTATCAATAATCTACTTGGCTCAATTCACAGCAAAGAACGGCGACATCATCTACAAAGACATCTCTCTTACAGGCGGAACAACAATTACTGTTTTTGATAAAACAGCAAGCATAGATAATATAAGACAATCATTGATAACACAATTTCCAGATTTAAGTACGAGAAAAATCGCAGACATCCAAACAGGAGAGCAAAAAGCTTTTCTTGTAGAGTCAAAAGCCGAAGCAGAAACTCTGAAATCAGCATTGGAGTCAGAGTTAGGGTACGAACTCACAGGTGAAAAAGCATCCATAGAATTTTCAGGCGAATCTCTATCAGCCGGATTTTACAAACAATTAAGGACAGCTCTTCTAATAGCTTTTGTCTTGATGGCAATAGTTGTTTTTGTTATTTTCAGAACAGCTATTCCGAGCGGCGCAGTTATTCTTTCCGCACTAGCGGACATTGTGATGACTCTGGCAGTAATTAACTTCTTCGGCTTCCAACTATCAACAGCGGGAATAATCGCTCTTCTTATGTTGATAGGATATTCAGTAGACACAGATATTCTTCTAACAACGCGTTTGCTGAAATCAACAGAAGGCACCCCATCTCAAAGGCTAGCAGGCGCTTTCAAAACAGGAATGACTATGACTCTAACTTCAGTTGCAGCCATTGCCGTCGGGCTTGCAATTATCTATTCCATCTCCGAAGTTTTAAAACAAATGTTCACAATCATCATCATCGGTCTAGGCTTTGACATATTCAATACATGGATTACAAACGCATCAATTCTTAAATGGTACATGGAGGCAAAGCACAAGCAATGAAATTCTCAATTCGTCTCTGGATACTTTGGTTTTTCATAATAATTTCCGCAATTTCAATTATAAATATTTCAGCATCGCAAAAACTTCTGATATTTGTTCTTCTTTTTGGTGGGCTGATAGCAGTTAATTTTGTGTCTTCAACTAAGAAAGCAGTATTGACTTTGATTTTAGTTTTAGCAGTATCTGCATGGCTCACCATAAGCTCAATAGAATCAGGGATTATTGTCGCATCAATTGAACAGTCAGACCCGCTTTTTGAACAGGGCCTTCGCCAGGGCGAAATAATCACATCCGTAAACAGCCAGCCAGTCTCAACTTCTGAAGAATATTATTCTTTAATTGCTTCCACTTTCACTACAAATACAAGTAAGCGTTTTGATTTAACTACCAAAACAAAGGACTACACTATTTTAACTAACAAAACTCCAGAAATAACAGTAAAAGAGATACCTAAAACCAAAATAAAAACTGGCTTGGATATAAGTGGTGGAGCTCGCGCGCTAGTTCAGCCAACTCAACAGATAACAGAACAGGAATTACAAGACTTGATCGCGGTAAGTCGCGAAAGATTAAATGTATTTGGTCTAGCAGACGTTCAGTTGCGGGGCGTGAGCGACTTGGAAGGAAATCGTTTCATGCTAGTGGAAGTCGGAGGTGCAACACCAAGCGATTTGGAATCTTTAATTTCTGAGCAGGGAAAATTTGAAGCACGAATTGGGAATACGACAGTTTTCGTCGGAGGAAATAAAGATGTAACGCACGTCTTCAGAAACGACGCAACCCAATCAGCCGTTTATCCGGCAGAACAAACAGCCGACGGAAACTATGCAAGCAGATTCACTTTCACAATAACTCTAAGCCAGGAAGCCGCACAAAGGCACGCAGATATAACAAAGAATATTACAACAGACCCGCAGTCGGGCGGACAATATTTATCAGAAAATTTAACACTAGTTCTAGACGGTGAAATTGTAGATGAATTGCGCATAAGCACTGGTTTGCGCGGGCAAGTCGCATCCCAAATTTCAATTCAGGGTTCTGGTTTTGGCGCAACACCAGACCAGGCTCTAGCAGACGCGCGCAATTCTATGAACAAGCTCCAGACAATTTTAATTAGTGGTAGCTTGCCCTTTGAATTAGAAATAGTTAAATTAGACACCATCTCCCCAGCATTAGGAAATCAGTTTAATTACGCAATTCTTCTCGCAGGCACAATTGCTATTCTCTCAGTTAGCGCAATAGTTTTCATAAGGTATCGCAAATTTAAAATATCTCTCGCGCTATTACTCATTTCATTTTCGGAGATACTTATAATATTGGGCATCGCCGCAATTATCCGCTGGAATTTGGATTTGCCCTCAATAGCCGGAATTCTTGCAACAATCGGAACAGGAGTTGACCAGCAAATCGTCATCGTGGACGAATCGCGCCTAGGTCGCGAAACAAGTCTCAAACAGCGTATGAAAAAAGCAATATTCATCGTCATGAGTGCATATTTCACAGCTCTCGTGTCTCTTTTACCTCTTTTCAAAGCAGGCGCAGGACTATTCAAAGGATTCGCAATAACAACATTAATTGGAATTACCGCCGGAGTATTTATAACTCGGCCAGCCTTCGCAGAACTAATTAAAAAAATAGAAGAATAAAATGTTACCGAAATGGCATGCGTTCTGGGGGTTGGTATTTGTAATATTATTTAAGCTTCTGGTGCCAGAAGCAGATTACTTATCTTTGCTCATTATTTTTTTCGGTTCAGTATTCATTGACTTTGATCATTATTTAGCTGCTGGAATAAAAACAAAAAATTGGAGTGTTAAGCACGCAATAAAACACAATTATGAGGGCAGAAAACAAATTATAGAATTGAAAAAAATCAAAGGCATTTGCAAAAAAGGAGACTTCCATATATTTCACACAGTAGAATCTCATTTGTTTGTTGGCTTGTTAGGCGTTTTCTTTGCACCGTTTTTCTTCTTATTAATTGGAATGGTATTGCATTCAACTCTAGATATCATCTGGATGGTTCGTCACGACTTGATTCACGCAAGAGAATTCTTCCTATTTAACAGACTGCGCAGCATTTTTTTCTAAAAAAAACTTGCTGCCCCTTTAGACATTAGTAGTAAAGAAAGCGTCCATATCAAAAAACTCCAAGGGGTAAAAAAAATACTCAGAAAAATAATTATTGAAGAAACCAAATCAACGGCGCTTAATACATCTCCTGTAATCAAAAACAAACTCTTCATAAAAAGCAGCCCTCCAAAAAAAACATATATCTGAAATATTACCGGTACTCCAAACGCTCCTGCAAGTAAAATAAGCGCAGCACACACATCAATCAGGCCAAGTATTTTAACTATCATAAATTTCGCAAACAATAGCGATTTAAAAGCTTGCTCATGTCAAAGTGCCTACGTCGAAAACCTCGCACTTTAGTGCGAGGATGCAAGCAACTTCGATGAAGTTGCTGCACAGAAATTTTTCACTGTGAAAAAATTTCTTGTGAAGGCACTTTGAGCACAAGCAACTTGCGAAAGTTGCTGTGCAGCAAATTGCTCTCGTACGCAATTTGCTTGCATCCAAACTAAGCAATGCACTGCATTGCGAGGCACTCAAAAACAAAATTGTTTTTGATGAAACCAAACAAACCCCACACATTAGTGTGGGGTGAAACGCAAGGTTTTTTTGATATTATTAAAAAGAGTAACAAACCAAATTCCTACTGCAAAACCCATAAATTTATAAAATAAACTCAGCGTGATAAAAAATGCCAAAAGCATTAATTACAGGAATAACTGGTCAGGATGGATCTTATTTAGCAGAACTCTTGCTTGAAAAAGGGTACGAAGTTCACGGTCTTGTGCGCAGAGCAGCAGTCGAAAGTTACGAGCATAGATTCAGCAGAATAAACCACATAAAAGACAAAATAAAATTGCATTCTGGCGACATAGTTAATTATGAGCGTATTTTCGAAATTATAGCAAAAATTCAGCCAGATGAACTCTATCACTTAGCAGCCCAGAGCTTTGTACAGGAATCATTTGAGGATCCTTCAACAACAATCATGATGAACATCCAAGGCACATTGAATGTTCTAAATGCTATCAAAAATGTGTCTCCAAAAACAAAATTCTATTTTGCTGGTTCTTCTGAAATGTTTGGAAAAGTTAGGCAAACCCCACAAAACGAAGAAACCCCATTTCATCCAAGATCTCCATATGGCATAAGCAAAGTTACTGGTTTTGAACTGACAAGAAATTTCAGAGAAGCATACGGTTTGTTTGCTTGTTCAGGAATTTTGTTTAATCACGAGTCTCCACGAAGAGGCCACGAATTTGTGACGCGAAAAATAACAAACACCATATCAAAAATTGCAAAAGGAAAAGAGAACGTGCTTGTTTTAGGAAACCTGGATGCAAAAAGAGATTGGGGTTTCGCAGGGGACTATGTTCGAGCAATGTGGCTTATGCTGCAACAAGACAAGCCAGACGACTATGTTATTGCAACAGGAAAAAGCTATTCAGTAAAGAATTTTGTGGAAGACGCATTCAATAAGGCAGAAATTAAAAACTTCGAGACAATTGATTTTAGCGCAATGTCTCAAGAAGAAGCAGACAACAAAATAAATTTATTGAGAGAGCAAAAAAATAAAGTTTTTGTTGTGCAGCATCCGAGATTTTATCGTAAAGCTGAAGTAGAAAATCTCCAAGGGGATGCTTCAAAAGCGCACAAATTTCTTAATTGGCAGCCAGAAACTTCTTTTGAAGAGTTAGTAAAAAAGATGATTGAGCACGACCTAAACCTCGCCTCTTAATTTTTCCATCCTTAATTTTAAGGCAGTTCTTAGGTATCTTATGCCAAGCACCGGCAGTTTCTTCAAATTACCCATTTTTGAACTTCCCCTTTCCCGGAATTCATAAACAAAGGGGATTTCCTTTATTCTGAATTTTAATTGCTTTGCCCTGAAAAAAAGTTCTATTCCATATTCCGCAAAGTAAGAACCATACTTATATTTTATTTTTGAGTATTTATCTTTGTTAAATAATCTAAACTGGCCGCCACAATCCGAGACAGGCAGCCCAGCTATCAGCACACACAACAAATTTAAAACTACGGACCCTGTTCTGCGAAACAGGTTAACTCCTTTTACGCCTCCGCCGCGAATATAACGCGAGGCCACAACAGCATCATATTTTTCAGCATTTTTTACAATCTGCGGAATAATCTCCGGCGGATGAGAAAAATCAGCATCCATAGTTAGCACATATTTTCCATTAGCAACAGATATTCCATCATTAACAGCAGAGAACAGACCTCTTTTTCCATAACGGTGTAAAGCAATAACTTTATTTTTTTTGGCTAATTTATCAATAATCTCAGGAGTTTTATCTTTTGAGTTATCATCTACAACAATAATTTCATAACTATCTTTGAATTGCGTTTTATTTAAATTGTATTTAACCGCGTTTACAATCCTATTTACATTTTCTTCCTCATTATAAGTAGGTATTACAACTGAAATCTTTTTTATGATGTTAAAAGGCGCTCCAATCTTATCAAACTCAATTTTCTTGCCGTACCCAATACAAACGTAATTTCTCATATTCTTACTCTAAAACAAGGGTTTAAAAAAACTTTTAAAGGATGGTTTTAGCAACAAACACATGGGAATAACAAGAAAAGAACTTTATTCGTTAATTAGTGTAATAACCATTTTAATAGTTATTACCTTTTTAACAAGATTCTATGGCGGCGCAGATATACTTGATTACTCAGACTCTGCAAAATTCTTCGCTGATAAATACGCAGCAAAAATAAGGAGCTCACATTCTTATGTTTATGGTTTGTTACATGCGATTCCAATTTCCTTAACTGAAGGTTTTTTCTTCTTCAAGATTACTAGTCTCTTTTCTTTGTTGCTGATAGTCTATTCAGTCTATAGAATAACTAACAAAAATAAAAAAGCTCTCTGGCTCATGCTTCTAAGCCCAATTGTTTGGTATATGGCTCCATGGATAAGCCCAATACAAACTGCCAGCTTATTTTTCTTATGGAGCCACTATTTTATTAGAAAATACGATCATTTGTCAAATGTAAAATATTTATTGTACGCAGGACTGCTCGCAGGGCTCTCTTGGGCTTTCTGGGACGGAGTTTTATTTTTCATACCTTTCTTTGCATTGAGCTTCTTATACAACAAAAAACTCTCGCACTTTATTTATTTTATTATTTTAGTCTTAGTCGGATCCATGCCCCGGCTTATATTAGACCAGATACTATTCGGTTTTGCTTTCCTGGGCATTCTTAGGCATATTTTAGCTTCCTTAACTATTGCTTTGTACGGTGGAATATACAGTCAGAGCTCTTTGATAGGTTTATCTAAATTCATTATAACTTTCGTATTTATACCAATATTCTCTTACCTATTGTTTACGAAAAAGATTATTAAAGAAAACAAAAAAACAGCCACATTTTTGATATTCTCGATAATAATAATTATCTTAAATTCACAGGTAAGGTTTAGCCTTTTTGTTGTGCCAATAATTATCGCTTCAATAGCTCCTTATTTATCACATAAGCAGTTTGTTTTACAAATAGCTATCTCATTAATATTAATTTTATTAGTAATCAATCCATATCTTATCCAACTTAGGTATTCTACTAATTTTTCTGAATTCGGAGCCATTCCATATATTTTCCCAGATATAAAATTAAATTCTTTATTTGTTGAAGATCTAATAAAAGAAGATTTAAAAAAAGTAACAGAAGAATATCCGAACAAGACATTTGTTGTAGGCAACAATTACGAGTCCTATAGGTTCTTGGCGAATATTTATTGGGGTGACAAAGTAAAAGAATTTGTTAGTATAGAAGACTACAAGTTAAACAACAGCAATAACCCTAAAGTATTCGAGAAAGAATTTTGCTCACATATAAAAATAAGCGAGCGCAGAGATTTTTGTACATCAGTTTATATTAGGAAATCATTTAAAGACCAGACAGATTACAATAAAATAGAATACGCTTTAAGTGATAAAGATTCTTTAGATTTAGAAGGTTTTTCATTTGTCAAGAAATACAAATATCTTTCTTTATTCAAAAAATCTCAGCCAAGTGCATAAATAAACGGGCTTAATGAAGAACTCTGTCCTAGAATTATCAAAGCACCGACCAAAGCAAGAATTGCTATTATCGGTAGTAACCACCATTTTTTCCTTATTCTAAGAAAAGCCCACGCTTCGGCAAGGAGGCCTTTATTGTTCCCCATAATAATCAAACAAGACCCCCATTTTTAAGTTTTTCTAAGATTTTAATAGATGCAATTTCATGTCCTTTTTCGTTAGGGTGCGCATCATATTTATTAACAATAAGTTCTGATTCATTGTATTCGGCATAAACCGGAGTTAAATCTAAATAATAGAATCCATTTTTAAAAGAAGTATTTTCAACAAAAACATTCAATGATTTAAGTGAGTAATTGCTAAGACTATAAATAGCCGGAAAGTTTGCAATTAAAACAGAAATATTATTTTCTCCAGTAATTTTGGCAAGCTCTAAAAACAATTTTTCATTATATTCGATATTTTTAGTTGAATTAATCTTGCGTAGAATGACCTCTAATCCAGTATCCTTTACGTTAAAATCCTCTAAGATCCTGTTTATTCTCAATTCAGCTAAAGCATAAGTGAAAAAGAAATTCCTCAGCCAAAATCCTCCTGGCAGTATAGTCCAGTGCTCTCTGTAATCCCCCCTTTCAACATTGATAAAATCATTAGGCACATAGCCAAGAATGATGATGTCTGGCGAGTATTTCAAGGCCTTATCTTTTAATAAAATTATTTCATCATCGGTGCTCAAGCCCATAATCCCAAAATTAAGCACCTCGTATTTCTTTCCATTGTTTAAGTCATTTAGTTTTATTTCAAGAGACTTTGAGTATGTATCACTAATGTTTTTTATTCCGCTGCCAAATGCAAAAGAATCACCTATGCTCGCTATTCTGATAGTATTCGCAGGCTTGTTAACAGCGAAGCTCCTGTCGCGCATTCCATCATTATTAACTTGAACATATTTTTTATTGAATTGCAATGAGCCCGGCCCGAAGCCGCCAGCAAAAGTAGTTTCTTTATAAATCGCTCTCAGAATAATTTCAGACGCGGTGAAAATTATAATTACAACAATTATCAAAAGTGTAAAATTCTGGAGTAATTTTTTGTGTCGCCCTATAAAAGAATAGGATTTATTCCTATTTACCAGGATAACTAAAACAAGTAAAAAGAACATTAAGCTTGCGCCCATAAGTCCAATTTGGAGATTATGTATTGATTCTATTGTGCTGCTCTTAAGTGTCTTGTCCGGGCTATAGTTAAGAAAATAATTCTCATTAAAATAAAAACCACCAATAAAAATAAACAGCCCAATAGCAAATAAAGCCGAGCTTAAGAAAATATGAAATCTTTTTGTAAATCTATCAGTTTCAGCCATTTAATCCTTAGCGTATTTCTCGCTGTCCCACGCATCTTTAGCATTCTCTTCTCTTTTTATCAAAAATTTTCCAATGACTAAATAATCAATTCCAGTTCCCATCATGCATTTGTAAGCATCGTAAGGACTGCACACAATCGGCTCGCCACGAATATTAAAAGAAGTATTTATTAGTATTGGGATGCCGGAGAGCCCACCAAATTCCTTGATTAATTCATAATATAGCCGGTTCTGCTTTCGTCGTATTGTTTGTAGTCTTCCGCTCCCATCAACATGGGTTACCGCTGGTATTTTGTCGCGCCACTTTTTCTTGATAGGGTATACCATTAGCATAAAATCAGTAGGCTCCGGTATTGGATTATCGCAGTCAAAATACTTCGGCGCATCTTCAACACATACTACTGGTGCGAACGGTCTGAATTTTTCTCTATGTTTTACTTTAGTGTTTAATATATCTTTCATTTGTGGATTGCACGCATTTGATAAAATGCTTCTGGCTCCGAGGGCTCGCGGCCCCCATTCCATTCCTTTCTGAAACCATCCAATAACTTTGTTGTCATAAATAAGCTGCGCAGTTTTTTTAACCAACTCATCATCAGAATTAAAAATAGCATAGGTTATTTTATTTTCGTCCAAAAATTTTTTAATTTCTTCATTTGAAAACTCAGGTCCAGGGTAAGCATTTCTTTGTATATATCTTCTTTTATTGTCGAGTATTACATTAGCAACATAAAGAGCTGCTCCGATACTTGTGCCTCCATCACCCGGATCGGGCTGTATCCAAACATTCTTAAAATTAGTATTTCTTAAAATTTTTCCGTTATAAACGCTGTTTAGAGCCACACCCCCACCCAAAACCAAATTGTATTGTTTAGTTTCCTTCTGCACGTGATTAAGAATTTTAGTCATTATCTCTTCAGTTACAAGTTGAACTGCTGCCGCTATATCTCTGTGCCTGTCAGTAACAGATTCTTCTGGTTTTCTGATTGGCCCATCTAACAAAACACATAATTTCTTAGAAGGCATTCTGTTTCCATGACAGTATGTAAAGTAACTCATATCAAATCTATAACTGCCATCTTCTTTCACATCAATAATAGACATCAATTTTCTGTAATATTCATTTTTTTTCTTTTCCATATTTCCATAAGGTGAAAGACCCATCACTTTATATTCGGAATTATTCACACTAAATCCAAGATAGGCAGTTATTGTCGAATATAAAAGCCCAATAGAACTTGGAAAAGTTATTTCCTTAAATAAATTTATTTTTTCACCATTACCAATTCCATAAGCAGTTGTTGTCCATTCTCCGACTCCATCAACAGTAACAATTGCCGCTTTTTTGAATGGGCTTGGCAGAAAAGAACTTGCGGCATGGGCCATGTGATGTTCTATGAAAAAAATATCTCCTTTATATTTTAGCTTATTTTTTATTATTTTAACAACACGCAGTTTTTCGTTAAACCAGGAAGGTAAATTAGAAATAAATATCTTGTAGCTTTTAGGAAAGGTTTGAAGGTGCTGGCTCAGCAGTCTCTCAAGTTTTAAGAAAGGCTTTTCATAAAAACCAACATAATCAATATCTTCTATAGAAATTTTCTGTATTTTTAGACAATATTCAATCGCATTTACAGGAAATGAAGTGTCGTGTTTTTTTCTTGTAAATCTTTCTTCTTGTACAGCTGCGACTATTTCGCCATTCTTTAATAAAGCAGCTGCTGAATCATGATAAAAGCATGAAATTCCCAAAATATACTCGTTCTTGTTTGCCATTTTAAAATTGTCTGTAGTATTCCTCCGTTTTCTTCTTACCAAGGTTCAGGTCTTCCCAGTAGGTTTTAGCATTTTTATTAATCTGTAAGTTTAAGAATTTTTTTCCAAATATTCTCGCAGCAAGAGAGGTGAGTCCAACTCCGAGCACATAAACGGCGCTCAATAAGGCAGTGTTAACTATCGCGGCGATATCGTCGCCAAAAGCTTTCTGCCCTTCTTTTAATTGCGCGAAAAAATCTTTCTTCATTTTAGTAGCAATTTAATCAGCCTCCCGAATAAGACTATAGCCAAAGTGATTCCAACTACATGGAAAACAGTCCAATCAAGCGGCAATTTGTCAAGAATTTTTAAAATAAAATAAAGAACAACTGTAAAAATAAGATACATAAGAAAATAACCTACTTTTCTAGGAAACCTGTCCACAAAAGTCTTCTCATCAAATTGCATGTTCGGGAGTATTTTAAACGATTTATAAGCTTATTCCTCTTTATTTTCGTATATCCAGTAACGGCCATATTTGTCCACTAAATAAAAATTATCTTCAATGCATTTATTTAACTCAGGCGCACTGTTTAGGAATTGCCTTCCGGGTAGATTGTCAAACCCCCAAGATGGCTGATGAATTATTAATTTAGTATTTTTGTCAATAAGATCCTTGCATATGTTGTTTTGCTTCCCAAGCGAAGGCCTAGATACAACATCAAATAAAGAATCGTAGTAAGTCGGATTTTTTCTATTAGTAAGAGCATAAAAAGGAGGCGCAAAAGTAGGCGTGACAAAAATATAATCTTCTTCAGAGGTCTTGTTTGCTATATAGCTAATAACGCTCTGAACATTCTCAGACTCATTTTTAATGTCAAAATATAGTAGTCCATAATTACTCTTTACAGGATATGTCTCTCTAACAAAATCCTTTGTAGCGCCAGCGCCAAATAAAACAACTCCTATCAACAAAGTAAAAACGCTTAATGCAATAAACATTTTTTTTAATAAAGAACGTTTTTTTTCAGCTAAATATCTGACAGATAAAATAACTTGGATGAATAATAATGGAGTCACAGCGTGCGATAAGTGAGATATATCAGATCTGCCCAGGGCCTTTGGTAAACTAAATAAAAACCAAAACAAGAACAACAATATTAAAGTATTTTCATAACTATTATTTGATTTTTTTAAATAATATGCTGCGAAAGGAACTATTATGAATGGAAGCAAGTAATAAAGAGCAGCATTTATTAGACCGAGTGTAACATATAAACATTCCAATATTCTCAAAATACTAAATTGATTCGCCAGTCCAGAAATTGAATTTAAAAATAGATTACCATAACTTTTAACACTCGTGAAATATGGGGTATTCAATGAAGTGCCGTGTTTTATACTATCAACAATAGCTTCACGAAAAATATCTAGCCAAATATCAATTAACGGCAAATAAAGGACAAACGCAGAAATAAATACCCCTGTTAAAAAAACAAAAGAGTCAGCAATTGTAGGTTTTATTAACTTAGTTTCTTTATATCTCTTAAAAATAATGCACAAGAAAAGCGCCGCAGTTGCAGAACCAGTGAGAAATATCTTAAAAAATATTCCTGCGCCCAATAACAAACCACTTATAAAAATAAATATTTTAAGTCCTTTGGTGAGATATATTTCAAATGTAAAAATGGCCATGAAAATATATAACAAATAAATAGTGAGCTGTAGTGGTGAGTTGTGATATGCCGCCCCATTAAAAAATACCAAAAGCGCTCCAAGAATTGCAAATAAATTGTTTTGAAGTATATTGCGCAAAACAAAAAAAGCCCCGAGAAAAACCAATGTACTGATAATAATTGAGAACAAAAGCAGTAGATTAACATTTAAACCAAACATTTTGTATATCAGCGCAGGAATCATAACTTCTCCGGGCGCAAAAACAAGCCAAAAATCCCTGTATGGCAATTCTCCGTGGATCACTCTCAGAGGATTGTTCAAGTATTCTGCAAGATCCCCGCCCCCATCAGTATGATTATAGTTAAGAAAAAGCAATAAAAATACAAAAATTCCCAAAACTAGGCTAATTATATATAGAGATTTAGCATTAACCCACCGCGCAAAAAAATAAAAAAAATTTGGCATTTTTACTATTCAGTCTTTGCCGACACGCCCCTTCTCAAAATATTCTTTTTCAGCCCCTATTGATTCAAGATCGTATTTCTTGCCATCAATGATGCTCTTTGCGACAAGCATACCCATTTCCAAACTATGATCTTGATTTGTATATAAGAATCTGCCAGGTCTCCCAATATAATATAGATTTTTAAATTTGTCTAAATAATTCTTAATAATATTCAGATTCTTTTTATAATTAACATCATAAACCGGGTATACATATTTCTTTCTCAAAACATAATATTTTCTTACTTCTGATTTTTTGATAAACTTAAGTTTTTGAAGATGTGAAACCGTTAAATTAAATAACCATTCATCAGATTTGCTCCAAGTTTCATCGCTTTCATTAACAAAATATTCAACAAACAAAGAAGTTTTATCAGCAGGTGACATATCTTTGCTGAAATTCTTCATTTCAGATATTCTCCCGAATGGAATATCCTCCTCTGGAAAATATATCCATTGATCATCGGTAACTTTTTTTCTATTCAAGGTGATAAATATGTACACCTGGCTTCTCCAAAAAAGATTTTTAGCAGCCACAATAACATGTTTTGGCGGAGCGGGGTCTAATAATTTTAAAAATAAAGTAATTGGTACAGAACTTACAATTTTTTTAGGTTTAAATTTCATTACTTTATTATTTATATCAACAGAGACTAAATTAATTTTCTTACCATCGTGGCTTAGCTTTGTAGGCACACTATTAGTAAATATCTCGCTCCCACTTTTCTTTATTTTAGAAGCAATTGTCTCGTATATCAAGCCAGTTCCATATTGAGGATAATAAAAATAATCAACGAGAGTTTTTGGCGAGTCTTTTGATTTTTTAAAAAAGCTTCTTAATGCACTCGTGAAGTTCAGTCCCTTTATGCGTTGCTTAGCCCAGTCAGGATGCAGCTTATCAGTGCGGCGGCCCCAGATTTTTCGCGTATAGTTAATCATATTAAATTCTCCGAGAACTCTGCCAAAATTAGCCACAATATAGTCTTCAAAATTTGATATTTTCGCTCGCAAAACCCGATATTTTAGAGCTGCGACAAGATAAGAGCCAATCATGCGGGAAGCATGAAACAGGCCAATATTGCTAAAAGCTTGTAACGGCTTTATAGGATAGTCATAAAACTTGCCTTTAATATATTGCCGGGTCTGGCGCTTAACCTTAATCCAGTTTTCTTGTAAAATATCTTCTATAAAATCATATAAATACTTATTTTTTGAAAAAAATCGATGTGGTCCGATATCAGTCCTAAATATTTCTTTACCTTCTATAAATTTTAAAGTCTTAGCAAGACCTCCGACCTGTGATTCTTTCTCAATAATTGTAGCTTTGATATTTTTTTTATAAAGCTCCATGGCACAAGCCATTCCAGCTGGTCCGGCGCCAAGTATCAGTATGTCTTTCGTTTTAGGCATGGTGCTATTATTCTGTAAACCATTTATAAATAAATCGGCGCTTAACTAAATCAAATATTATCGTTAATTTTAATAAAGAACATATTTCCATCATTTTGAACAATTTATAAAATTATCCGCTAAATCAAACCCCGTGACCTAAGGTAATTCTCAATTTCTAAAGCGGCTAATTCATTGCCTTTAATATTCCAATGATTACTTATATAAAGTCCTTCACTATTTTCAAAATAATCCGTTAAATCAAAACACTCTGTAGAAAGTTCTTCGCACATAGAAAGCACATTTAAGTTTATTTTTCTTAATTCAAATTTCCCATGTCTTTTATACAGCATTTCTACTTTTTTCTTATCTGTTAGTTCCTCTGGACCGATTAAAAATATTATTAAAGGCACATTATGTTTTTCTGCCAAGGGTTTTATTTCAGAAAGATACTCTCTGGTCTTATTGTAGCAGGCTAAATTCCCTTCAGATTCGTACTTCTCCAGATAAAACGAGGCGTATCTTACATCTACCTTAAATAGCTGCACCACATTTCTGTAAATAAAGAGCACAGCCTCACTCTTTTTAAGCAAAGATTTAAGCTTCCGCCAAGCCCCGTCATTTTCTTGTTTAATATGTGCGCCTTCTGCGGAAACACCTCTTTCGATAATTCCGCAGTTTTCTTGAATATCATTCCCTAGATAAAAATTAATAACAGCTAACTTAATAGAGTATTCAGGAAGCATCGTTTTAAGCTGCTCTAAATATTGCTTTTCAGAATAACCCTGGACACCAAGATTATATACTACATATTCCTCTAATTTCTGGTTTAATAGATAGCTCACGGTCTGGTTTTCTTCTACTCCGTGTCCTACCATAAAAGAATCACCAAGCATTAATATAATATTCTGGTCATCAATATTAAATTCAAAGTTTCTGTAGCCATCTGAATTAGTTTTCCAGGAAGTGTCAAACTCCGGATTTCTGAAAAAACCTACGAAATTCGGCTTCATTTTATATCCCAACTTGTTATCTACAATAAACAGCCCCCTTCCTTCATAATCTCTAACCCCTCTCGGATATTTTGAGAGGTAAAATCGTAAAAACACTTCTAAAACAATTAAGCAGACGAGAACAACTGCGCAAAGTAGGATAATCTTTATAATTAAAGTCTTGTGTCTTTTTTTAGGACTCATCAAATAAAACATTTTTATGGCTTTTATTCCTTTCTATCTACTTAGTTGACAACAAAAATCATCCTTTAATTTAATTATTTTTAGCGATTAGTGGAAAAACACACTAAACTTTTTTAAATTTTAAGCTTTAAAGTTCTAAAACATCAATAAATTACAAGTAATGTCTAACAAGTATTTTATTATGTCAAGATTCTGGATAAAACCACACACTTTAGTGCGTGGTAGAATCTTGAGCATCCAAAAATCGAGCACAAATCAAACCACGCCTTTTAAGGTGTGGTGGTGCATCGATTTTTTGATTATTAATTATCGTCTATAAATCATAATAATCTATTTTTTGGTGCTAAATTCCTTAATCACCTTATTTTTAGTCTAATAATGAACGCTTGCCCACCCCAGTAAGATTTTCTAATTGGTATTGCAAGCACGTTTTTATTTCTCTTGAGCCATTCACCAAAAGCGCGCTGTTCACCTTGCTCAGGATTACCTCTGAAGCAAAACCAATCATCAAATACAATTATAGTCCCATCTTGTAAATATTCTGTAATAAAATTTAATACGGGAACTGTTGATTTGTAAAGGTCGCAGTCTATCCAAACAATAGCTGCCTTTTTTATAGCAATTTTTCTTTTCAAATCTTTGTTCAATGCTTTATCATACCATCCTTTTATTAGTCTAACGCGCCGCATATCAACACCAGATTTTCTAAGCTTCTTGGTTAGCGCCCCAACACCAAAGTTATAATCTCCCTTTAGAAAATGTGCAAATCCTTTTGAGTCCTCCTCCTCTATTTTAGGGAGGCCTTCAAAACTGTCAAAGCCATAAAATTTCATATCTCTAAGGTTTTTTCCCATTGCCTTTGAAAACTGATAAGCTGGAATAAATGTGCCGCCGCGCCAAACCCCAAACTCAAGATAATCTCCTCCAAGCCTGTTTGATCTAGCATAATCCATAAGTTGGAGAAGCAGCTTCTCTCTTTCCGTATAGGAAAAAAATTCCCTCAGTTTGATATAGTTGCTGCTAAATCTAAACGGCCTATAGCTAAGCGACTCATAAATTCTCTTCAGCATTTTCTTTCACATGTCTTTCACAACAGAAGGGTGTTTTTAATCTTTATCAGTACCCAATTTGGCCAATAAGCCTTATAAAGGGATTATATTGCTTAGTTTTATGTTAGATTTAAACAAAGAATACGCAGGAAAAAACGTACTCATCACTGGGGGCTTGGGGTTTATCGGGAGTAATTTAGCAGTTCGCTTATTAGAAGAAGGTCACCAGGTTGTT
>ERZ1292623.1082-Hain-H51-01um-R1-1082-length-27087-cov-7_pt1 | contig 27087 bp, 26 predicted proteins | sample MGYA00564398_ERZ1292623 | MGnify/ENA primary metagenome ERZ1292623 (study PRJEB36523, sample SAMEA6512633) | groundwater metagenome | collected 2019-01-07 | study: AquaDiva: Metagenomics assemblies of 32 groundwater samples | reverse complement strand
GTGACCCCGACCGGATTCGAACCGGTGATTGCTGGGATGAAAACCCAGAGTCCTAACCGCTAGACGACGGGGCCAGAAGCTACTAATTGTACCAAAATTGTGGTAAAATAGCATATTGACACCGGCAAACGGTGTCTTTTCCTTTCTGAACGTGTTACCTGTTACTTGTTACAAACCTATGAACGACATACGTAATCTCGCTATCGTTGCTCACGTTGACCATGGGAAAACCACCTTGGTTGATGCAATGCTCAAACAAACTCATTCCTTTCGCGAAAACCAAAAGGAGATGTCTGAGTCCCTTATTATGGATTCCGGAGACCTTGAAAAAGAAAAGGGGATTACTATTTTAGCCAAAAACATCTCAGTCAACTACAAAGGCGTAAAAATAAATATCATAGACACACCTGGCCATGCAGACTTCGGCGGGGAAGTTGAGCGAGTTCTTAATATGGCAAGCGGTGCTCTTTTATTAGTAGACGCAGCAGAAGGCCCGCTCCCTCAAACCCGTTTTGTTTTAAAAAAAGCCCTGCAAACTGGTCTAAAAATAATCTTAGTTATCAACAAAATCGACAAACGCGATGCTCGCCCCAAAGAAATAATTCAAGAAGTGGAAAATCTATTTTTAGAAGTCGCACACGATGAGGAATCTTTAAATTTTCCAACAATTTATGCTGTTGGACGAGATGGTAAAACATTTCTAGAACTACCAAAAAACTATAACCCTGAAACTCCTGGCGACCTAACTCCTCTATTTGAAACAATACTTGATTGTTTGCCAAATGTGGCCGTAAGAGATGACGAACCATTCCAAATGTTGATCTCAACCCTCGATTATGACAGCTACTTGGGCAAGTTATGTATTGGTAAAGTAACAAGAGGAAAACTTGCAAAAGGGCAATCTGTAGCGCTTGTTGAGAACAACAAAGTTCTAGGAACCTACAGGGTTCAGAAACTTTACACATCTGAAGGACTAATTAGAAAAGAAGTAGACGAAGTTTCCTCAGGAGATATTATTGCAATTGCTGGAATTTCCAAGCTGACTATTGGACAAACAATAACAAATCCCACAAATCCTGAGAGTTTACCCCCAATAAAAGTAGAAGAGCCAACAATCAAGATAACTTTAAGCGCAAATACATCTCCCTTTGCTGGCCGCGAAGGGCAATTTGTTAATTCAAGACAAATAAAAGAAAGGTTAATGAGGGAAAAGGAAACAAACCTAGGTTTAAAGTTAGAAGATGACCCTGAGTCCTCAGGAGTCATTGTTAGCGGACGAGGGGAACTCCATCTTGCGGTTTTAATCGAAACTATGAGTAGGGAAGGTTTTGAACTCCAGGTTTCAAAGCCGCAAGTCATTTACAAAACAATTAATAATGTTATTTATGAGCCATACGAGCAAGTTTCGATCGACGTTCCACAAGAGCACATTGGAACAATCACAGAAGAGATGGCAGCTCGCCGCGGAGAATTAAAAGATATGATCAACCTCCCGGACGGTACAACAAAATTTATGTTTGCAGCGTCTAGCCAAAACATGCTTGGAATAAGAAACGTTTTGTTGACAAAAACGCGCGGAACTGCGATCTTAAACTCAAGTTTTTTGGGGTATTTTCCCCGTGTGGAACGTACACAAGTCAAAAGAAACGGAGTACTTATTGCCTCAGAAGCCGGCAAAACGCTAAGCTATGGACTAAACAATGCTCAAGAAAGAGGAATACTGTTTGTTGGCCCAGGAGTAAACGTGTACGAAGGGATGGTTGTTGGTTTATCAACCCGTGATCAGGATATAGAAGTCAATGTGTGCAAAGCAAAGAAGCTTACAAATATGAGGTCAAAATCCTCAGACGATGCTTTAATTTTGACTCCGGCAACAGTTCTTAGTCTGGAACAGGCCCTAGATTTTATAAAAGAGGATGAAACGCTAGAGGTAACTCCCCAAAACTTAAGAATTAGGAAAAAATACTTGTCTTCTCTTGAGCGCAAGCGCCATTCTCGCCAAAATTAACGAGAGCCTCCTATTCTACCAGCAGATGCAGCTCGTCTTCTGTCATTTGCAAAGTTGCCCGGGTTATTATGTTTTCCTTGGCTTCTCCCTCCTTTTGAGGCTATTTCCCGCCTTTCCCATTCGGGCATTGCCGCAAATCCACGTTTACTTGCCATACTTAATTTGATTCTCACCTCCCTCTGGCTATTTTTATACAGCCACGCTGTGAGAAGTACGTTAAAGCATGGTCGCAGGATTATATGGTTAGGTTTTTAATTTTTTCAAGAAGTTCATCTATCTCAAAAGGTTTTGCAAGAAATGCTTCGACCCCCGCTTCCTTTGCTTGCAATTCTGCATTTGGATGAGCAGAAAGCATAATAACAGGAAGTCGCGAAATTCCGTTTCCTTTTCTTATTTTTTTAACAATCTCAGCACCATTTTCGTCCTCTAAAAGGAAATCAATTATCAAAATATCAGGACGGCATTTTTTAATAGCAGAAAGAACTCCTACACCAGTGGACTCACAAAAAACAGTGTGTCCTTTTAACGCACAGAGAAAAGTAATACATGTCGATCACGCAGGAATCCCTGAAATTAAAAAGTGGTCCGGCTGGGACTCGCTAGCCATATTCTTCCTTACTTGTGGCCTATTATTCCCAGAACACCCTGCATAGTCGTCAGCAAATAAGTTTTGTGAGCTCGGAGCGATTCGAACGCTCAACCCTCAGCTTAAAAGGCTGGTGCTCTGCCATTGAGCTACGAGCTCTTGAAGCCATATTTTACCAGAAAGCAGGCGATTAGTTAATATCCAACAGTCCCAGCCCTTTTTATCTACTCCACACAAGTGAACTGCAAAACCCGTTACAAGATCAAATGGAAAGTCTGGATGTGCCTGAGATGTTCACAATAGAATATGCTACAATCATTATCGGCTAAGAAATAATACTAGTTTGCACATTTTGAAAGGAAAAAAGGCAATGGCACAAGGTAAAGCAACGGGAATTCCTGCATCTCCCAGAGATGATCGCTGGAATAGAATCAGCCTTCAGATCAGAGAACTCTTGATCGAGGAGCTGAAACTGGACAAGCCTGGTAGAGACAGGCCAAACGGCTTGAAAGCAGAGGATATCCCCGTGGATGAGAAGTTGACCAGCCCTCCTGTGTCAGCAGACTCTCTCGATTTGGTCGAGAGCATGATGGCATTCGAGGACAAGTTCAAGATCGAGATCCCTTCCGAGGACGAGGGCAACCTCGCCTCGCCCGCGATGATCACGGACTACCTCATCCACAAAGACCTCTCGCTCTCTTAGCAAACCACTCCGGGCGGTGAATGTGGAGTAACTTCAAAAGTTTCTTTGCATTCTCCGCCCTTTTTCTTTTCTCTAGATCCATCCATTTCCGCTCCAGTTCTTCACAGCATTTATAGCAGTTGGCACAGCAACATGCTCTTTATACAACCCATTTTTCACTAGCCTGTTTGCAAGTTTTACAGCCATACGAGCAAGAGCTAGTTCCATCGGGGCAAAGTAAACAAAATACACCTTGTGATTAACCCTGACCACAACACCACAATAAGAATGTATTATTAGATTTCTAGTGCAAAGTAGTAACAATGGTGTAAAATGACTATAAACTGCCATGGTAATACTTGGAATTGACCCCGGAACAGCAACAACCGGATATGGATTATTAAAATTGAATGGTGATTCAACTCCACATCTTTTAGATTACGGATGGATAGACTCAAAAGACTCCGAAAACCACACAAGGCGCTTAAATGAAATTTATGAAAAGATGCTTGATCTTTTGGTAAGGCATAAACCCGACGTTATTGCAATGGAAAGAATATTTTTCTTTTCAAATGCAAAAACCGTAATAGCAGTTTCTCAAGCGCAAGGCGTCTTTATGCTTGCAGCAGAACAAAAAAAAGTACCTTTGTATTGGTATGCACCAGGCCAAGTAAAGTTGAAGATAACTGGATCCGGACGGGCAGATAAAAAATTAATGAAGAAAACTATTTTGGAAATTTTTAAAGTCGAAGCTCCTCCAAAAAAGAAAACCTTTTTTGATGATGTGGCAGATGCAATAGCAATAGCGTACACTCATATCAAAATCATTCAGGAGAATGATTTTGATCCTGAGCGCAGTCGAAGGATCTATAAAAATAGAAAAGAGGTGAAAAAATCTTGAGCCAAAAAATTGGCAAAGTTATCCATTACTACGACAAAATCGGTGTGGCAATTGTTAAGCTTGACGAGCCCCTGATTGTAGGAACAAAAGTTCGCTTCTCAAGAGGGGGAGAAGATCTTTTTGATCAAACCATTGAATCGCTTCAAGAAGAGCATAAAAACCTTGAAAGCGCAAAAGCGGGGGATGAAATAGGAATTAAAGTTGATGAAAAAGTCAAAGAAGGCGCGGAAGTCTTTAGAGTGGAGTAGATCAGCATATGTCAGCGCAAGAGTTCGCCATCTGATTCGTGCTTGTGATCTGCATTTTATCCGCGATAGCAGAGTATTCTGCTACGAATCAACAGGTGCAAAAACCCGTGCGTATGCCCGGATTTGGGGTCTAAATAGAATTTGGCAAACAACGCTTGAAGCGGAGCCGGCATACATTCTAGAAGTAATCTCCGAAAAATTTAACAAACTCTCCGACCGGGACAAAGACCATGTATTAATCCACGAACTTCTGCATATCCCTAAAAATTTTTCAGGAGCATTAGTTCCTCATAAAAGAAAAGGGGGCGTAAACGAGCGTCGCGTAAAGGAGCTGTATGGTATGCTTGCAGCATATGAAAGGAATCGTTCTTCACGGTGAAAATACAGTTGCTTCCCGCCAAAAATTAAATACTTTAATTGATGAGTTTAAAAAAAAGGGATATGAAATAATCCGCCTCGATGAACCCAAACAAGACGAACTAATTTTAAAAAGCAGATCAACTGGGTTATTTGAAGAAAACAAATGTTTAATTGTAGAGAGATTTATAGCTGGGAATAAGGATCTTGGAAAAACTCCTGAAAACGATGTAATCTACTGGGAAAACAGACAACTTACACCCGCAACTGTCAAAAAACTTGTCAATCTTTCACTCCAAGAATTTAAATTGCCAAGCACGTTATTCCCTTTGTTAGATAATGTTTATCCCAGCAATATCCAGAGACTTCTTACTATGTATAAAGAATCAAATCTAGAGCCAGAACTTGTGTTTGCAATGCTTGCCCGTACTATACGATTACTGCTTTGGGCAAAGCTTGATCCAAGTTCCTTATCTTTACCCTCGTGGCAGGCAGGAAAGTTAAAATCCCAAGCCAGCAAGTTTACAGAATTACAACTCCGTGATTTACATACAAAACTTCTCAAAATAGACCATGCCTCAAAAACCTCCAAACTCCCAGAAGATCTCTCTTCCTCGCTAGAACTCCTTTTTGCTAATTTGTGAGACACCTCCGAGGTGTGACTGGAATATCCGTAGCTCACCTCGGAGATGAAGGACATGCTACTATTAATTTGTGCAACTGCCCAACTCAATCTTCCACTCATACGACATACGGGGCAAATACCCGCATGAATTATCTGACCATATAGCCCTCCTTTTAGGAAAATCTGTAGGCACCTATGTGATATGCCACATAAAACCACACGAAACCCCATCAGCATGTGTGGGCAGAGACCCACGAGAATCCGGAGAACCTCTAAAAGAAAATTTCGTTAGGGGACTTACTTCAACAGGCTGCAATGTAATTGATCTCGGCATCTGCACAACCCCAATGATAAATTTTGGAGGCTACACCTTTAAGGTGTCATCTCAAATTTCTATAACTGCGAGCCATATTAATGAAGACTACAACGGTTTTAAAATTTCTTGCAACTTGAGGCCGTTTACCCAACATGATTATCAAGAGTTAAAAAAAATCGTGGAGATAGGCAAATATGAAAGAGGCAAGGGACAAGTTGAAAGAAAAAATATTGAGTCAGATTACTTAAAAAGTATTTACGACTCAGTCTCTGTAGAACCTGATAAAATCGCGCAATTGTCTCAAACATTAGGAATTTCTCAAGATACTGACGGTGACCGCCTAATAGTCAAAAGTGTTGACGGAGATTTGTTGAGCGCAATATTTTCAAGCAGTATTTTAGAAAAGCACAACGGTTCAAAAATTGTTTTAAATGTTGCCTCCTCACAAGCAGTAATTGACTACATTACAAAACATGGGGGAAAGGTGATTCTTTCAAAAACGGGCTACCCCAACATTATGGCTGTTATGGAAAAAGAGGGTGCAATATTTGGCGGGGAGATCTCAGGTCATTATTATTTTAAAGATAAACACCTTGGTTATTCGGACGGTTTGTATTCTGCGGCGCGTTTATGTGAGATTTTAGAAACGAAACGAGTTACTCTCCAGCAACTCGTTAGACAAATACCACAATACTTTGCAAAAGATGAAATCCGTGTAAAATTGCCAGAAAATAAAAATGCGCACACAGTTGTCAAAGATATAATACAAAGTGCACACAACACATTTAGTGATGCCAACTTTCTAGAAATCGACGGAGCGCGCGTTACTTTCCAAAACAAATCTTGGTTTCTAATCCGCGCGTCGGGAACAGAAAATGTGATTTCTCTCCGGATTGAAAGCAAAACTAAAAGTGGGTTGGCTGGGCTTACCAAGATACTACAAAAACTCCTTAAAAAGCATGGAATTAATGTGATAATTGGAGTCTTACTAGCTTTCTAACTTCTTCTCAAGGCGAGCTATTCTGACAGCGTGATCATGCTTATTCTTGTCAATTAGTTGTCCAACGTTTTCAGTAATATCCGCAACTGCTCCAGCAATTTCTTTAAATATTAAATCTGTCTGTTGGCCTATATATGCCTTAAGAGAAATTGTCTGATCTTCAATTCTTTTATCAAACAAGGCTGTTTGAGCTTCCAGACGCTCGTCAAGTTTCTTGTCAAACCAATTAGACTGAGATTCAAGCTTCTGACCAAAATTAACAGTCTGTCTATCAAGAAGTTCTTTGATTAATTCTAGATCTTTCTTTGTTAGCGCCATATTTAATAATATCACTTTACAAACCCCTTGCAAGAATTCAAAATAGATCAATGCTCAATAAAAACTTTATTCTCCAGTTTGACCAAATAGATAGAGAATCAATAGCCAAGGCTGGCGGCAAGGGCGCAAATCTTGGAGAAATGACAAAGGCTGGCTTTCCTGTTCCTCCCGGGTTTGTAGTTTCAGCAGATGCATACGAGCTGTTCTTGAAAGAGAATGGTTTTGAGCGGCACATAAAAGAAATCTTAAAAACCTCAATTGGCCAAAAAAAGCACCCAACTCCAGAATCTTTCCAAAGTGCTTCAGACCATATAACAAAACTTCTCATTAAAGGTAATATCCCAAAAGTTGTGGAAAAAGAAATCTTGGAAGCTTACCGTTCATACAGCCCGTTTGGACGAAAGAAACTGTGGTTTAAGAAACCAAAAGTAGCTGTCCGCTCTTCAGCAACAGCAGAAGATCTCCCAGACGCCTCATTTGCAGGCCAGCAGGCAACTTATCTTAATATTCAAGGTGACAAAGACTTATTAAATGCAGTCCGCGAATGCTGGGCATCACTTTTTACCGCTCGCGCAATCTTTTATAGAGAAGAAAAAAAGTTTAACCACTTCAAAGTAAAAATAGCAGTTGTCATCCAAGAGATGATTCAATCTAAAATCTCAGGAATTGCCTTTACGAACGATCCTGCAACTCAAGACAAACACAAAATGATAATTGAGGCAGTTTGGGGATTGGGAGAATACGCAGTCCAAGGAACTGTTACCCCAGATCGCTATGAATTAGAACGACATTCTCTAGCAATCCAAAAAATTGATAAACATGACCAAAAGGTACTTCTGGAACTAAAGAACGAAAGAACAAAGGAACAAAAAGTCCCTAAAAGCAAAATTGAAAGACAAAAGTTGACCGAAGACAGAATTAAGGAACTTGGACGAATTCTTCAAAAGATTCATGCTCATTATTATTTCCCCCAAGACGTTGAATGGGCATTTGCAAAAAAGAAGTTTTACGTAATTCAGGTTAGGCCTATCACTACATTGAAAAACACGTCAAAGCCCACCTCGGGGGTGAGCTCTGGCTCCCCCGAGGTGGAGGAAGGTAACACCAGTGAAGCAATCCTCAAAGGCCAAGGTGCAAGCCCGGGTTTAGCAACAGGAACAGTAAAAATCGTCTCCTCCCCAAAACAAATCGGAAAAGTAAAAAAAGGTGATATTTTGGTTGCAAAAATGACCTCCCCGGACTATGTTCCTGCAATGAAAGTTGCCTTGGCAATAATTACTGACGAGGGCGGAGTTACCTCGCATGCAGCAATTGTGTCTCGAGAGCTTGGTTTGCCTTGTATCGTTGGTACCAAAAGTGCAACAAAAAGTTTAAAAGATAATCAGGTAATAACAGTTAATGGAAGATTGGGAACAGTATATAGTGGTAAACCCACACCAAAAACAGAAAAGGTAGAAAAAGTAGAGAAACCAGAATTACCAGATCCACATATTAGAACCGCAACAAAGATTTACGTAAACCTCGCAGAGCCCGAACGAGCGGCAGAAATTTCAGCCCTCCCTGTTGACGGTGTCGGCTTACTCCGAGCCGAATTTATGATCGCCGATATAGGAATTCATCCCAAACACGCAATAGCCCAGGGGAAACAGAAAATGTATGTCGAAAAACTTGCCGAAGGTCTTGAAATTTTTTGCAAAAGCTTTGATCCAAGGCCTGTTGTTTATCGAGCAACAGATTTTAAGACAAACGAATACAGACACCTTGATGGCGGCAAAACATACGAGCCAGAAGAAGCAAATCCAATGTTAGGCTTTCGCGGCGCATTCCGCTATGTTGCAGACCCAGATGTTTTTGAACTCGAGCTTGCAGCAATTAAAAAAGTTCGCCAAATGTATAAAAACCTAAATATGATGATTCCGTTCGTTAGATCTCCCCAAGAACTTCTGCAGGTTAAAAGAATAATGGCTGCCTCTGGCCTAGTCCGCGGTCCAAACTTTAAACTTTGGCTAATGGTTGAACTTCCGGTCAACGTTATCTTAATAGATGAATATATAAAGGTTGGAATAGACGGTGTTTCAATTGGCTCAAACGACCTAACAATGTTGATCCAAGGTACAGACAGAGACAACTCAGAAGTCGCATCTGCATTTCGCGAGACAAGTCCAGCTGTTTTATGGGCACTTGAAAAAACCATAAAAGCTTGCAGTAAACATGGAATAACCTCTTCAATCTGTGGACAAGCAGTCTCAGTTTATGACGAACTTGTTGAGTTTTTGGTAGAAAGAGGAATTACAAGCATGTCTGTTAATCCTGATTCTATTGGACGGGTTCAAAGAGTAATACACGAATCGGAAAAGAAAATCCTAAACTCTAAGCACTAAATCCTAAACTATGCCAAGAATAAGCCAAGTCTATGCCCGCGAAATCCTAGACAGTAGAGCCTTTCCTACAGTCGAAACAGTCATACGCCTTGATAATGGACAGTTTTCTTCTGCTTCAGTCCCAACAGGCGCCTCAACTGGCAAGCGTGAAGCAAAAGAACTAAGAGACAGAGACCAAAAAAGATACGGGGGGCGTGGGGTTTTAAAAGCAGTATCTAACGTAAATGAAAAACTTGGACCAGCAATAATTGGTGCTGATCCAACAAACCAAACAGAAATTGACCAAAAACTAATAAACCTTGATGGATCCCAAAACAAAGAAAATATGGGGGCAAATGCGATACTGTCAATTTCTACCGCAGTCACAAAGGCAGGCGCGCAGGCCTCCCAAACCTCACTATTTAATTGGATAAACAAACTTGCCCAAGCTGCAGGCGCTACCTCGCAAAACATCGCTCGTGTTCCAACTCCAACATTCAACATGATAAATGGGGGTCTACATGGTGCAGGAAACCTAGACTTCCAAGAATTCCATGTTATTCCAGCAACCTCAAAATCATTCTCAGAATCCCTGCGCACAGCAGTTGAGGTTTATTATCAAATAAAAGAAGCATTAATTAGAAGAAACGCAATTCATTCAGTTGGGGATGAGGGAGGTTTTGCTCCTAACCTCTTTACAAACACTGACGCTTTAGAAATTGACATCGAATCTATTAAAAATGCTGGATATCTTGTAGGTCAAGACTTCTTTTTGGGATTGGACGTTGCGGCAAATACTATTTGGAAAAATAATACTTATTCAATCAGGGACAAATCAAACACACTTAATAGTTCAGGTCTCATATCCTACTACGAAGAAATAAACGAGGAATACAAACTTACTTATCTTGAAGACCCATTCCACGAAGAAGACTGGGATGCCTGGATTAATATAACCGCAAAATTAGGAGACAAGATGATGATTATTGGAGACGACCTGTTGGTTACCAACCCATCTCTTGTCCAAAAAGCAATCCAAGAAAAAGCTTGCAATGCAATCTTAGTAAAACCAAATCAAATTGGAACTATCTCCGAAACTTTGCAGGTTATAAAACAAGCTCGTAACGCAGGCTGGAAAGTGATTGTCTCACACAGATCAGGCGAAACAAACGATTGGTTTATTGCAGATTTTGCTGTTGGGGTAAATGCAGATTATGTTAAGTTTGGAGCACCAGCAAGAGGCGAAAGAGTTGCAAAATACAATAGGTTACTTAGCATTGAGCAAGAGCTTATTCAACAGAAGTGAGAAGTGTGAGATGAGAAGTTTGACATATAATGTGTGAGGTCTGATCAAACAATCCCACATCACTATCCATCTTCCCATTTCCAACTTCCAACCTCATATTATATGAACTCACCTTTGGTTGTACTTATTGTGATGGACGGCTGGGGAATTGCCCCAGCAGGTCCCGGCAACCCAATATTGCAAGCAAATCTTCCAAATCTCAGAGCATTTTGGGCAGGGTTCCCTCACACTACTTTGCACGCCTCAGGTGAAGCAGTAGGACTTCCTCGAGGAGAAGTTGGAAATACAGAAACCGGACATCTAAATCTTGGAGCAGGAAGAATTGTTTACCAAGATCTTTTGAGAATAAATACATCGATTGCAAATGGCAAGTTTTTTCAAAATAGTGCCTTTCTAGATGCAATTGAACACGTTAAGAAAAACAACTCACACCTTCACTTGATGGGTTTAGTTGGCGGGTCTGGAGTACATTCAAGTACAGAGCACCTTATCGCACTTCTTAGATTATGTAAAGAAAAAGGATTGTCAAAAGAAGTTTTAATCCAAGCATTCACCGACGGGCGCGACTCTCCTCCCAATGCCGGACACTCTTATATCCAAAATATCGAAAACTTCCTAAAAAAGGAAAACGTAGGAAAACTTGTCTCGGTAATGGGTCGGTATTGGGCAATGGACCGCGACAGACGCTGGGAAAGAACCAAAGTTGCCTACGATGCATTGACGCTTGGTGTCGCAAAGCACACACCTTCTATACTGCAAGCAATCCAGGAGTCGTACAATTCAGGAATAACAGATGAGTTCCTCAACCCTGCTATCTTGGTGGAAAACGGTCAAACACCCCACCTAATTGGAGAAAACGACGCAGTAATATTTTTTAACTTCCGTGTGGATAGACCGAAACAACTTGCAAGTGCATTTTTATTTGAAAACTTTCAGAAAGATTTACAGTCTATGGATATTGAATTTGATCCATACGCAGAAAAATATTACAAAAAACACAATATCCAAATACAACAAACAAAAACCTTTCCAAGGCCTCCGAAGATTAAAAATCTCTTTTTTGTCACAATGACAAAATACGCAAAACCACTGGAAAAATACTCAAAAACCGCTTTCTCTCCAGAGATCATAACTTCCCCGTTAGCGCAAGTTCTATCAGTCAAAGATATACAACAACTAAGACTGTCTGAATCTGAAAAGGAGAGGTTTGTAACTTTTTATTTTGACGGACAGCGCGAACTACCATTTCCTGGAGAATTAAAGCTCATTTCCCCATCCCCAAAGATTGCAACTTATGACTTATGCCCAGAAATGTCCGCAAAACAAATCACGCAAAATTTTATAAATTCCACTAAAGGTGGAAGAAATTTTCATTTTGTTCTTATAAACTTTGCAAATCCAGACATGGTTGGTCATACAGGAAACATTGATGCGACAAGAAGGGCAGTTGAAACTGTTGATTCATGTGTTGGAGAAATCGCGAAAAATGTACAAACCCTGGGCGGAGTCGTTCTAGTTACAGCAGACCATGGAAATGCTGAAGAGCTTTTAAAAAACGATGGAACCATCGACACAGAACACTCTACAAATCCAGTTCCGTTTATTATCGTTGGAAATGACTTTAGAGGAAAAAGCGTTACTCTCCAAAGCGGAATTCTAGCAGACGTTGCACCGACAATTTTGAAGCTCATGGGAATCACAATTCCTCAAGAAATGACTGGAAGACCCTTAATTTAAAATTCTTGACTACCTAACTACTTTTCAATTGAAAGTAATACTGTTATTTCTCCTCTAGGCTTGTCTTTATTAAAATGCTCTATTGCTTCACCAACCCTCTCTCTCCTTACCTCTTCATGCATCTTTGTAAGCTCACGTGCAACCACAATTTGTAGCTCCCCAAAAACCACTTTAATTAAATGAAGAGTTTTAACTAATCGATGTGGGCTTTCATAGAAAACAATAGTTTTCAACTGTTCTATATCTTGTATTGCATCCCTTGCTTGAATTAAAAGTTTTCTTGAATGTGATTCTTTCTTTGGTAAAAATCCCAAAAACAAAAATGCATTTGTTGGCAATCCTGAAACTGTGAGAGCTGAAATCAAGGCAGTAGGCCCCGGAATTGACTCAATTACAACCCCTGCTTTTATAGCTTCTCTCACTAGCTTATACCCCGGGTCCGAAATAAGAGGGGTCCCAGACTCTGAAACCAATGCAAGATGTTTGCCTTGCAAAATAGATGTAATAGCAAAATTTATTTTGCCCTCTTCGTTCCCCTCAAAAAAAGAGACCACCTCTTTGGGCGGAATGTCATAGTGCTTCAAAAATCCTATCGTAGTCCTCGTATCCTCCGCCAAGATCAAGTCACACGCCTTAAGTGTGCTAAGCGCTCGAAGTGTAATATCCTCCAAGTTGCCAATGGGCGTTGATACTATTGATAATTTTCCCATCATATGTGTAGTATAAATGTAGTTATGAAGAAATTGAACGAGAAGTTTGTAAAGATTGCAGACGGCGTTAGTTTTGGCATGGGCACACCAACGAATATAGGCTTTTGGCTTTTGGCAGTTGGCGTTTGGTTCTATCTTGGCTACACAAGACGAGAACTCTTTGCAGCAGGAGAATTTTTGCCTGATTGGTTTACCTCAGATTCATGGAACTTCCCTCTTAACACAATTACAACTTTGGCTGAGCTTTATATTGGATTTCTTGTTGCAGCCGCAGCAAACCGTTCTGAAAGAAAACTTCGCGAGATGATTGAACATACCCGCCAAACTGTAGATAAAGTCGAAGAAATCAACAAAAAACAAAATGAACTTTTGGAATCTTTAATGAAATATCAAAAAGTAGAACTTAAAAAAGAAGAAGAAGTGTTAAAGGCAGTTTCTAAGAGAAAGTAACTTTTCAATTATTATATCTCCTGATTAATCCTACAACTCTCCCTTGTACAGTTACATCCGTTGCATAAATCGGGCTCATTGAGCGGTTTGCGGGTTCAAGCCTAACCCTTGTTGCTTCCTTAAAATATCTTTTCAAAGTTGCCATACCATTATTCAACAAGGCAACTACAATCTCACCGTTTGTTGCATTATCTTGCTGTTCAATAACTACATAGTCTCCATCATTTATCCCAACCTCAATCATAGATTCGCCTCGAACCTGAAGAACAAAAATTCTCTTTTTTGAAGTAAACATTGCCGGTGGAATCTCAATGGTTGCGTTTGGATCGCCATATGCCTCAATCGGCGCGCCCGCCGCAATATAACCCAATACTGGGACACCAATACCTTCTGTATGACGCGGAGTAATTGCTGTTAACTCAATTCCGCGAGTGTCTCCAACCTTTTTTCGAATTAAACCCTTTTTTTCAAGTGCTTGAAGATGCTCATGTACTGTGGCAAGAGAAGAAACACCTAAAGATTCTGCTATTTGTTTTAATGTAGGCGCAAAACCATTTGCATCAATAAACTGGCTTATGAAGTCTAAAATTTGTCTTTGTCTTGTATAAACTACTGGAGGCATATCACTAAAATACCCAAACATTTCCCGTATGTCAAGGGCCAAAATTCGCCTTATATTTGGCCCGAAGATCCTAAGATAATTCGAAGGATCAACCCCCAATTTTCGGGAAAAGTGTGGTATACTAGATATTCAATGAAATTTAAACTTGAATCCCCATATAAACCAACAGGAGACCAGCCAAAAGCAATAGAACAGCTCGTTTCCGGAATTAAAAATGGAGTCTCAGACCAAGTTCTTCTCGGGGTAACGGGCTCCGGAAAGACTTTTTCAATCGCAAACGTAATTGAAAAAACACAACTGCCAACTTTAGTCATCTCCCACAATAAAACTCTGGCTGGCCAACTCTATCAAGAGCTTCGGGACTTCTTCCCAAAAAACGGAGTTTCATATTTTGTTTCTTATTACGACTACTACCAACCGGAAGCCTATATTCCCCAAACAGATACATATATAGAAAAAGAGACAGACATAAACCACGAGATAGACAAGCTCAGGCTTCGTGCAACAACAAATCTTATGACCAGAAAAGACGTAATAGTTGTTGCATCGGTTTCCTGCATTTACAACATAGGATCGGCCGCAGAATACGGGAGCTTTATTCTTAAACTTGAAAAAGAGAATGATTATGAAAGAACAGCCATAGCCAAGCGCTTAATTGAGCTTCAGTATGAACGTGGCGACTACGGTTTCCACAGAGGAACTTGGAGAGTTCGCGGCGATATTATTGATATTTTCCCTGCATATGAGGACACCTGCGTTCGGCTGGAATTCCAAAACACCTTGCTAACTTGCGTTTCGTCCTTAGATCCGGCAACAGGAAAAGTTCTCAAAAACTTGGACTGCATCGTAATTTACCCCGCTAAACACTACATGATGGACCCAATAAAAATGAGAAATGTTTTTGGGAAGATTCGGGCAGACCTTGCAAAGGAAGTTAAAAGATTCAAAGAAGAAGGAAAGCTTCTAGAAGCAAACAGACTTGAAAGAAGAGTAATTTATGATTTAGAAATGATAGAGGAGGTAGGATACGTTAACGGAATTGAGAACTACTCAAGGTATTTTGATGGGAGAAATCCGGGTGATGCTCCATATTCATTAATAGACTACTACAAACACAACTTCGGTGATGACTATTTAATAGTTATCGACGAATCCCATATGACAATTCCCCAGATCGGCGGAATGTACAACGGAGATTTCGCAAGAAAACAGACGCTTGTTGATTTCGGCTTTAGGCTTCCTTCAGCATTTGACAACCGCCCCTTAAAGTTTGACGAGTTTTTACGTCGTATTCCAAAAGTAATTTACACAAGCGCAACACCATCTTCTTGGGAACTTTCTCGTGCAGGCAGTTATGTCGCCCAACAGCTTATCCGTCCCACAGGGATCCCAGATCCAAAAATCGAAGTCAAACCAAGCGAAGGTCAAATTCCAGATTTAATAAAAGAGGTCGCCTCCCGAGTCGAGAATGGCCAACGCACGCTCGTTACAACCCTCACAAAACGCATGGCAGAGGACCTTGCAAACTACTTAAAAGAACAGGGGATTAAAGTCCACTACCTCCATTCAGAAATAAACACACTCGACAGAACCGATATTTTGGATGAGTTAAGGCGCGGGGAATATGACGTTTTGGTTGGAATAAATTTGCTTCGTGAAGGACTCGATTTGCCAGAGGTTTCTCTGGTTGCAATTCTTGATGCCGATAAAGAAGGCTTCCTGCGCTCCGAAACTTCGCTAGTCCAAACAATGGGAAGGGCAGCTCGCCACATAGAAGGAAAAGTAATAATGTACGCAGATTTTGTTACTGGCTCTATGGATCGCGCAATCAAGGAAGTCGACAGGAGGAGAAAATATCAACTCAAGTACAACGAAAAACATGGCATTACTCCCCAGTCAATTATGAAGCCAATCCGAGAAAAGCTTGTTGAAAGGGAAGGACAAGATGCAGAACCTATGTTATATGGAATCGAGCGAGAGGTTATGCAAAACCTTGAAAGCTTGGGGTCAGATGATCTAACTCCGCGAGACAGAAAACAATTAACCCAGAAACTTCGCAGAGCAATGTCCGCAGCCGCCCGCGATTTAAACTTTGAGCTTGCGGCAAAATTTAGAGATAGAGTCCGTGAGTTAGAATCAACAACACTTTAGTGAATAACGACAAACTAATTATCCGCGGTGCAAGGGAACACAACCTAAAAGGAGTAAACCTTGAGCTTCCGAAAAACAAATTAATTGTCTTTACCGGAATCTCAGGTTCCGGTAAGTCCTCTTTGGCTTTTGACACAATTTATGCCGAGGGTCAAAGACGGTATGTCGAAAGTCTTTCTTCCTATGCTCGTCAATTCCTCGGCATTATGAACAAGCCGGATGTCGATGCAATAGAAGGCCTATCGCCCGCAATCTCCATAGAACAAAAAACAACTTCCCACAACCCTCGCTCAACCGTTGGGACAATCACAGAAATCTACGACTATTTAAGACTTCTTTTTGCCAGAATTGGCCACCCTCATTGTCCAATCTGTGAAAGAGAAATCTCCTCTCAATCCGCCCAAACCATTACCAACAACGCTCTTGAAATGATCAAAAGTTCAGCAAATAAAAATGGAATTGCAAAATTCCTAATTCTCTCTCCTGTTGTTCGAGATAAAAAGGGAGAATTTTCAAGCCTTTTTGAAAATCTTCGCGCAAAAGGCTATACACGAACTCGGGTTGACAGCAGAGTGTATGGCTTGGATGAAGATCTTGTATTAATAAAAACCAACAAACACTCAATTGATGTTGTCATAGATCGTATTTCAATCGATAAAAAGCAAGTGAAAAGTCAAGTTTCTCTTGATAATCTTAGAACCAGGCTTTCTGATTCAATCGAACAGGCCATTAGCCTCTCAGACGGTCTTTGTGTCCTCTCAGAAGTTGGGGACACTGGTTTCACTATCCCCGATAATCCCAAGAAACTCGAAGATCATCTTTTCTCCGAAAAATTCTCATGTCCAGTCGACAACATAAGTTTCCCTGAAATTGAGCCAAGAACTTTTTCATTCAACTCGCCTCATGGAGCCTGTCCTACCTGTGCCGGAATAGGCTCATTATTAAAAATTGAACCAGACCGCGTCCTAAACCCCGAATTGACATTATCAGAAGGGGCTGTGCTTCCAATGTCCAATATGTTTGAAAAAGATACTTGGTACTCAAGGCTTCTTAACTCCGTAGCGCGCGAAAACGGGTTTAACATTCAAACTCCGGTCAAAAAACTTGAAGAATTAGAATTAAACATTCTATTGTATGGAACAGGAAACCAAATTTACCGCGTACGTGGGACCAACCGTTTCGGAGAAAATACACACATCAAGGAAACCTTCCCCGGAGTTATCAAGGAACTTGAGAGGAGACACTCAGAATCCGAATCTGAGTGGGTCAGGAGAGAGATTGAAAAGTACATGGTTCAAACTACCTGTCCAAACTGCGGCGGAGCAAGACTTAAAGAAGAAGCACTCTCTATTACTATAGACAAAAAACGAATCGTTGACGTTACACAAATTCCAATTAATGAAGCGCTGGAGTTTGCAAAACACCTGCAAACCAATCATGCCGTTCTCTCTAAAAGAGAGCAGGCAATTGGAAGACCAATTTTAAAAGAAATCGTTTCAAGACTGCATTTCCTTGTCTCAGTTGGGCTGGAGTATTTAACACTTGACCGTTCCGCAGGAACCCTAGCAGGTGGCGAAGCACAACGCATACGATTGGCCTCACAAATCGGCTCCGGATTAACAGGAGTTCTATACGTTCTGGATGAACCAACAATAGGCCTCCATCAACGTGACAACAGGCGTTTGATAAATACTCTATACAACCTTCGAGACTTAGGAAACACAGTAATTGTTGTTGAACATGATCGTGAAATGATGGAAAAAGCAGATTGGATTATCGATTTTGGACCAGGGGCGGGAAAACACGGAGGGGCAGTTGTAACAGAAGGCGATTATAAAGATATTTTAAAGCACAAAAATTCAATAACCGCTCAATATTTGTCTGGAAGAAAAGATTTGTGGGTAAACGCTTTGTCATCGCGTACCCATAACCCTTCGCGGGATGGCGATCTCAGGGACGTGTTAAAACTCAAAGGGGCCACCGCACACAATCTGAAGACAGTAGACGTTGAAATCCCCCTCCACAAATTCGTCTGTATTACTGGCGTTTCTGGTTCCGGTAAATCAACTCTCCTTGTAGACACCCTCTATCCTGCTGTAAAAGGTGCCTTAGAGCGCCATTGGTCCCAAAGGCATGAAGACTATAGCCCGCGCGGAGAAAATTTTGAAAAACTACAAGGCGCGGACAAAATAAATCGCGCAGCTCTTTTAGACCAATCTCCAATCGGTAGAACTCCTCGCTCAAATCCAGCCACATACACAGGTGTCTTCAATGAAATTAGAGAACTCTATGCACAAACCCCAGATGCAAGAATCAGAGGATACAAACAAGGCCGCTTTTCGTTCAACGTAAAAGGTGGACGATGCGAGTCTTGCGAAGGACAAGGAGTAAACAAAATCGAGATGCAATTTTTGTCAGATGTTTACATAACTTGCGATATTTGCCAAGGTTCAAGATACAACAGAGAAACTTTAGAAGTTGCCTGGCATGGAAAAAATATTGCAGAAGTTTTAAAAATGACGGTAGCCGAGGCAAAAGAGTTTTTTGCCAACATTCCACATTTATCCGACAAATTAGACGTTTTAGAGGAAGTCGGACTGGATTACATAGAACTTGGGCAATCTGCCCCAACATTATCTGGCGGTGAAGCACAAAGAGTGAAACTCTCAACAGAACTCATGAAACGCTCCGGAAGTTCAACTTTCTATATCCTTGACGAACCAACAACTGGTCTCCATTTTTCAGACATTGAAAAATTATTAAAATGCCTACTTAGACTTGTTGACATGGGAAACACAGTCGTGGTTATCGAGCACAATTTGGACGTTATCAAAAATGCAGATTGGATAATCGACTTGGGCCCAGAAGGCGGAAACGGCGGAGGAAAAATTATTGCGCAAGGTTCACCGTTTGAAGTAGCAAAAGTAAAATCCTCCTACACCGGCCAATTCTTAACCGAAATCCTCAAATAATCAAGGCTCCACCTTTAAGGTGTAGCTTCAAATATCTTCAATGATCTTATACTTAAGCACATCAACCGTAGCTGAATACTCAACGTGTTTTTCTACAAAATCCTTGTAAACCTGTATAGAAGAAAACAGGTCTAAAAAGTAATGTGGATTGCACCAGACAGTCTTTCCCAACAAACATTCCCCATACGAAGACCACGGATAACTACCAACAAAACTCACAACCCCAAGAGGCGAAACAAAAGGGTTTATATGTATATAGCGGGAGATGTGCATCATCTGCTCATCGTTTTCTATATATACAGCCTTATATGTTCCTTGAAATAGAGAGCCAACTCGATCGTACTTAGTATTAAAATATTTTGTATAGCTATTCGAAATTTGGCTAGCAAATTGAGCAATGCCGCCATCCCTTAACTGCTTGACCAAAAAGTGGAAGTGGTTTGGCATTAAACAATAACAGGCTACATCTACAATTTTTTCTGTTGAAAGTAACTTATGTGAAGATAAATCGAGCTTCGTGAAGTTAGAGTACTTTTGCTTTGGCCCTAAAAACTGATAGTAATAAAAAGTTTTTATAAAACGCTTGTAATCCGCGGCAGTTAAGAAAGTGATTCTCTTTTCAGCGCCTCTATTAAAAATATGATAAAACTCTCCAGTTACGATAGGCGTAACTCTTCCAGGCATATCTAAATATGAACCTCCACCTTTAAGGTGTCAACTCAAAAATGGCAAAGAGGCAAAAGCATGAGAAAACCCCCAGAAGCATGTTTTTAAGTCGTAAATCGGTGTTATCTGGATTGTGGGATCGATAATCGTCGTTCCAATGATCCTTTTGAACAACCTCGTGCTCTGGATCCTGTAACTCATTTCTCAAAAGCAATATAGCCGCCTTTTTGAAGAGAAATCTTCGAATTTAGGCGGCTTCTTCCTTTCCACATGTTAATATATCTTCTGTGAACCACCTGCTGATCGTGACACGATACACAAAACACGTTGCACGACTTTTTTTAATCTTACTTGTTACGTGTTGCTTGTTACGTGTTACTAGTTTGCCTGCGTCTGCGCAAACCGAATTTACAACAAACTTCGACACTACCTACCAAATCTCCAAAACGGGGTCTGCCCAAGTCACAAAAAAGATAACTTTAACAAACAACTTCTCTCAAATTTATGCTACTTCCTACGGATTGTCCCTTGAAGGAAAAAAACCAGAAAATGTTAAAGCAACCCAAGGCAAAACAAATCTTCCTGTAGAAGTAAAAGACGAAGAAGGAAAGTACAATATTATGGTCTCTTTTCCTGAAGCCGTTGTTGGGAAAGGAAAAGCTCGCGAGTTTACAATTTCGTATACAATCCAAAACCTTGCTCTCCAAAACGGCCAAGTTTGGGAGCTAAATATCCCCAGAATTGGAACTTCTGAAAACTTTTCAACATACAACGTAACCATTCATGCCCCAAAAACTTTTGGAGAATTGGCCTACATCTCTCCAGAGCCAAAAACCCGCGATGAATCAGGTAATGAATACGTCTTCACATATGAAAAAGACGAAATAGTCAAAGCTGGGGTTGTCGCAGCCTTCGGAAACTTCCAAGTTTTTGAGTTTGCTTTAAACTACCACCTTCAAAATCCGTATCAAGACAAAACCGGAAAAACAGAAATTGCGCTAATTCCTGATACCGCATTTCAAAGGGTTTATTACAACTCGCTTGATCCTAAACCTAAAGAAATATATCTTGACGAAGATGGAAACTGGCTAGGAACGTTCCTTTTAAAACCAAGCCAACAGCTTGATATTACAACTCGCGGCGCAGTCCAACTTTTCTCAACACCTCAAACCCATTACCCAAAAATTCCGCCTCAAAATATCCACCTGTCCCAAACCCAATATTGGCAAACTCAAGATCCGAAAATTGCCCTTAAAGCACAGGGATTAAAGACTCCCAAAAATATCTACAATTACGTTGTAGAAACCCTTGATTACGACTACAACAGAGTTTCAGAAAATGCAGAGCGTCTTGGAGCCCAAAAAGCGCTTGATAACCCCAAAAGCGCAGTTTGTATGGAATTTACAGATTTATTTGTGGCCATTTCCCGTGCAGCAGGAATTCCTGCTCGAGAAATCAACGGATTCGCCTATACAGAAAACCCTGAAATACAGCCTTTATCATTAGTTGCGGATATCCTTCATGCCTGGCCTGAATACTGGGATTCAGATAAAAATATTTGGAAACCCGCTGACCCAACTTGGGGGAAAACAACCGGAGGAGTTGACTTCTTTGACAAATTTGACCTTGCTCATATAACTTTTGCAATTCATGGGTATTCCTCCGATTCTCCCGCAGCAGCAGGCTCATACAAGCTTGCATTAAGCCCCGAAAGGGATGTCTCAATCAGTTTTGGCAAGCTTCCAAACCAAAAAGAATCACAAGCAAAAGTTACAATAACTCCCGTAAAATCCTGGCTGCCAATTATTAAAAATAAACTTAAAGTTGTAATTGAAAATCCTGGGCCAACAGCCTTGTACAAACAAGATGTGAAAATTAGAACCTTCGGCGGCGTTGCCTTAAAAGACACCCAAAATGAACACTTGAATTTCTTAGCCCCGTTCGATTCGCGCCAGTTCGCAGTTTATTATTCGCTGCCATTCGCATTTATCAACTCTAGTAGTAAAATACAAATTCTCGTTGGAGATACAACTGCATCCTACGAGATCCCGCTAGCCCGTGTACATCTTTATCAAGCGGCCCTAATATTTAACTTGCTATTGGCTTTAGTCGGAGCCGGTTTCGGGATAAGATACGCAATAAAGAAGATACAATCTCATGATAAGCAGCCAACTATTAAAGACAGCACAAACTCTTGATAAATCACCTGGCGTTTATCTTTTTAAAGATTCTAGAAAAAAAGTTATCTATGTCGGCAAAAGTATAAGTATTCGCGAGAGGGTAATCTCTCATCTTCGTGCGAAAGGTACAAAAAGTTCTGAGATTGCAAATTCCGCATCAAGTATTTCTTGTATTCCAGTTTTATCAGAACTGGAAGCACTTCTTCTCGAAGCAGAGCTTATAAAAAAACACCTCCCAAAATACAATGCGACAAGTCGCGATGACAAACACCCCTTATATATCAAGGTGACGACAAGCGAGGAATTCCCCAAGGTAATGACCTCTCGACGTGAAGAGAACAATAAAAGCAGATATTTCGGTCCATTTCCTGCTTCCTCAACAGTAAAACAGGTTTTAAGATCCTTAAGACGCACATTCCCATATTGTTCACAAAAGCAAATTAGCAAAAGACCTTGTTTGTATTCACATATTGGTTTATGTAATCCCTGCCCAAACTATATAAACCCACTCTTAGACTCAGACTTAAAACTTGTACTGAAAAGTCAGTACAAATCAAGCATTCGAAAAATACTTTTGCTTTTATCAGGAAAAACAAAAAGGTTAGAAAAATCTCTCCTTGGGGATATGAAAGCAACATCCCTAAGAGAAGATTTTGAAAAAGCAGGTGAAATTCGAGATCAATTAAGAAGACTTTCCTACATTACAAAACCATATGAAAAAGTTGGCGCATATCTTGAAAACCCAAATCTAGTAGCAGACATCCGCGCTGAAGAATTAAAAACCCTCCGCGACGTTTTATCCTCATCCTTATCTCACTACCCACCACCCACGAACATATCCCGTATTGAATGCTATGACGTCGCCCACACCGGCGGGAAGGCTACAACATGCTCGATGGTTACATTTATAGACGGCGAGCCGGACAAAAATTTCTACCGCCGCTTCAAAATTCGGCGAGTAAAAGGAGTTGACGATTACGCATCCTTAAAAGAAGCCCTCTCCAGACGTCTTAAACACCTCGAAGACTGGGGTCGTCCAGATCTTATTGTGATTGACGGAGGAAAAGGTCAAGTAAGTGCTGCACTAAGTGTCCTACACTCCCGAGGTGCAAATACAAATCCACCTCCGAGGTGGAACAGCTACGACACCTCGGGAGAAATCCCAGTAATTGGCCTTACAAAACGCTTGGAAGAGATAATCATTCCACTGCCCAAAGGGGGATTCAAAAGCGTTGTTCTCGGAAAAAACAATCCAGCCGTAAAACTTTTACAAAGACTTCGCGACGAGGCACACAGATTTGCTCGTTCATACCATTTCAAACTTCGCTTAAAAGAACTTCTGCCTTCAAAATAGCATCCTCTAATACTTGACAAACAGCCTATAATGTGGTACACTTGTTTTGTTAAGAAGTTAGAGTTTTGCACTTTTAATTTACATCTTTGGGCTTGCTCAACTTGGGTTCAAAAATTTGAATCCAGCTTGAGCATTAGCTCAAATTTTTCAAAAGGAGGCTAGCATACAGCTAGCAGCAGTCTGTCAAAGAGCGGGTATCGGGCGAGAAACCGCTCACAAAGCTTTTCTGACAACCTTCCCCCTCCCTCCGAGGGGCACCAAGTAGACCAAGGAGGTCGAGGTAGACGGCGATCGGTTCGTCATCGGCCAAGGCCACCCCGCCTTGTATGTCGTCTTTCCGCTGCCCTTCTCGGGGCATGCGGACGAGTACAAGGTCGTCCCGCCGTTTGAGACAGCAGAGGAGCTTTTGGCAATGCTGTAAAAATTTTTCGCGCCCCTGGCGTTCATCAAAAAAACAAGAAACGATGAACAATAGGGGCTTTCTCTTACCCCAAAAATCTTGACATCTTAAGAAAATGGCTACATAGTTAATCCATGCATCGAATCCTCCGCTCATTTTTCATCCACGCCTTTGCAATTTGGTTTGTTGCCAAAAACTTCGGTGGCATTGATTACGGAAACTCCCTTCAATTTCTTGCTCTTGGAGCACTAGCGCTAACAATAGCAGACGGAATATTAAAGCCTCTAATAAACCTCCTTCTGCTTCCTTTTAATCTCGTAACACTAGGTCTTTTTAGGTGGGTTTCTGGGGTAATTACTCTTTATATTGCAACAACCCTTGTAAACGGTTTCTCAATTATCCCGTTTGTTTACCCAGGGCTAAAATCCGCCTGGTTTATCATCCCCCAAATCTCTTTCGGACTTTTCGGCGCATATATTATCTCTGCTTTCTTAATTTCTTTCGTTTCAGGCTGGCTCTTCTGGCTGTGTAGTGGCAGCAAGGGACACTAATATAGTACAATTGTTATGTGACCACCCTCACAATTGTCCAGTCAATTCTTGCTATTTTTTTGGTCATCCTAATCTTGATCCAAAACCGCGGTGCAGGCATAGGTTCAACATGGGGAGGCAGTGGTGAAAGCTATATAACTCGCCGCGGCTTGGACAAACTTCTCTTTAGATTAACAATCCTTGATGCAGTTTTGTTTATTATCGTTTCCTTTGCCGCCTTCCTTTCCTAATACTATGACTGTGCACCATGCACTGTGTTCTAATTTATAAGCAATTTGCTCTGATTATATGCGTACTATCCGCTATTGGATTAGATTCTTAAAGGCGTTTCTTTCCCGCTTCAAAAGATTGATTCTTGGAAGCATTGTTCTGGGTATTCTCATTTTTATTTATATCTCAAGATTTGGCAATACTCTTTCAGTCTTTAAGGGTGGCGAAACAACCGGCGTAATCGGCCGCCTCTCTTTAGAAGAACTTCCCTCCTCAATACAAAAAGAATTAAGTACCGGTTTGACTTCATTGGATAAGGAAGGCCGCCCGATCCCAAGCCTTGCCCAATCTTGGGAAACCCTAGATGTGGGAAGAGTTTGGATATTTAAATTAAAAGAATCTAAGTGGCAAGATGGAACTGAAATTCGTGCTGAAGACATAAATTACAGGTTCCGAGACGCAACAAAAGAGACAATTGATGAAAAGACTATCAAATTTACCCTAAAAGACCCGTTCGCTCCATTCCCAAATGTTGTCTCTCGACCGGTTTTTAAAAAAGGTTTACTTGGAGCGGGGGATTGGAAGGTTGCAAAGCTAACCCAGCTTACAGCCCAATTTAACAGATCACTAACCCTTGTAAATTCAAAAACGGGCCAAAAAAAGACCTACAGATTCTATGACACAGAAGATGCAGCAAGGACTGCCTATAAACTTGGTCAAATTACAAAACTTTCGGGATTAGTTGACCCCAAAGATCTTCTCAAATGGAAAAATTCAGAATTTGACGTCGAAAGCCATCAAGAACGCTATGTTGGGGTGTTCTTAAACGTCCAAGATCCAACACTCTCAGGAAAAAGCGTTAGACAAGCCTTAGCATACGCAATAAACAAAGATAATTTTGAAGAAGAACGAGCAATAAGTGTTATCTCCCCAAACTCTTGGGCATTCAATCCCCAAGTTAAGGAATACAAATATAGCAAAGAGCGAGCAAAAGAGCTATTAAATACCCTCCCGCAAGACCAAAGAACCCCAACGATTAACCTCGCAACAACTCCGGGGCTGTTAACAGTTGCAGATCAAATTAAAAAAGACTGGGAAGCAGTTGGTATAAAAACAAATCTCCAGGTCTCAAATACCCCCTCTCAAAACTTTCAAGCGCTGCTCGCAATCCAAATCATTCCAACAGACCCCGACCAATATTCTCTTTGGCACTCAACCCAAAGCGCAACAAACGTAACAGGTTATACAAACGGGGAATGTTGTAAAGAAAGCCCAAGAATAGACAAACTTCTTGAAAACGGAAGGCGAACTCTAGACCAAGAGCAAAGGAAAGAATTTTACTACGATTTCCAAAGGTTTCTTTTAGAGGACCTCCCGGTAATCCCTCTTTTCCATCCGGTAACTTACACAATAACAAGAAAATAATTTGAGCGGGAGATGCAAATTATTTAGCGCCCGTTTATGATCAAATACTCACACATTTTACAAAATTTATGGAAGTCTACCAATCCACTGATAAAGAAGAAACTATTTAACCATTTCATCAGGAGTTACAATTTTTATCTTAAAGTTGATCTTAATTATTTGTTTTTGCTTTAAAAGATGTTTTTGATCATAACTTACTAAATAATCAGACTTTGAAGAAATTGCTCCAGCCACAATTGGAGCATCTTTTCTTTCAACAACTCTTGCTACTTTTGTCACCAATGATTTAGAAGGTGTAGTAACCTCCGGATTTAAAGCTTCTAGAAAAAGCTGCAGTGAAGGCAAAGCTTTTGGTGCTTTATTTGATAAATTTCTTTGAGTTTCCTCGATTACAAGATCGCTTATAACCACTTTAAGTTCATTTCGTAAAGCTTTGGTGATTAAATCTCTAGCAGAACCTTTGGAGGAAATGGCAGCTGCAATCAATACACTGGAATCTATAAAGACTTTGATAGCTTTACTTATCTTTACTTGGCTTGAAACCATACTTTTTGGCTATTATCTTATCACGTTCTCCTCGCCCAGACTCAATAAGCTCTTCTAAAGATAAGCCTTTTTCTTTTAATGCTTCACCAATTCTGTCTAAAGCTTTGGTCGCAACCATTTCTTGTGGGGAAATTAGAACTCCTTCTTCTGTTTCCACAACAGCTACCAAGTCTCCTTTTTTAAGACCTAGTTTCTGTCGAACTTCAGAAGGAAGAGTAACTTGACCCTTCTCTTGAACCCTAACTAGTTTTCTTTCTGAATAAGTGCTTTGTAGGAAAGTCATACTTTCTGAATCTTACATTATTTTATAGGGAAAATCAAGATGCAAATTATTTTGAACCCCTCGATTAGCCCAATATATCAATACATTCGGCACTTTTCTAGGGACACTGTCCCGTCTGGAGCG
>ERZ1292623.782-Hain-H51-01um-R1-782-length-32455-cov-9_pt1 | contig 27089 bp, 29 predicted proteins | sample MGYA00564398_ERZ1292623 | MGnify/ENA primary metagenome ERZ1292623 (study PRJEB36523, sample SAMEA6512633) | groundwater metagenome | collected 2019-01-07 | study: AquaDiva: Metagenomics assemblies of 32 groundwater samples | reverse complement strand
AATGACTTGCGGGAAAAAGTAAATTTTATTTTTCACGCGCCTGCTTACGCGACCAACAGGTCTCCCTTTAAAAGTTTTTACAAGCAAGCTTTGGATACGGCCAAAGACAGTTTTAATTTACTTACCCCATATTATGTTCCGGATAGGCAATTTTTGGCATTGGTGTCGCGCGCCAAACGCCGGGGCGTGAAAGTAAATATTATCATGCCTTGGAAAACAGATATTCGTTTGATGCAATATATGGCAGGGCTATTTTATGGAATTTCTGCCAAGGCAGGAGCGGCATTTTATTTTTTAAAAAAAATGAATCACGGCAAGGCCGTGAGTGTGGATAATAACTTAGGCATGGTCGGTAGCGCCAATTTAACTCCGCGCAGTTTTTATGTTAATCAGGAAGCTGGCGTGACCTTTTCGCACGAGCAGATGGTGGCAGAACTGAATCATATTTTAGACGATTGGAAAGACGAGGCCGTGTCTCTGACTGACTTAGGATTGGGCAATAAACGCGGTTGGTATGGAAGATTTAAAGATTGGTGGCTGCATAAATTGCATGATTATGTTTAAGGATTTTTATATCAATAAATTATCTAATTTTCTTGCGGCCAAATGCCCTCTGCGGGGCACCCACGCGGGGGCGCGATGGCCACTGCAAAAATCAGATAATTTATATTAATATCTCTATATGAAGCTTACATTTTTAGGCACAAACGGCTGGTTTGATTCGGCGACCGGCAACACGCCGTCGGCTGTTTTGGAAACAGCCAATTATAATATTATTTTTGACGCCGGTTTTGGTTTGGCCAAGGCCGACACCTGTTTAAATCCGGACAAGCCCACCTTTTTATTCATCAGTCATTTTCACATAGATCATATTTGCGGTCTGCATGCTTTGCCAAAGTTTAATTTCAAACAACCGCTCACTATTTTTGGCCGCAAAGACTTGAAAAAATTATTTAAGACAGTAATTAATTATCCTTACTCCGCCCCAATATCGTTTTTAAATTACAAAGTAAATCTAGTTCCTTTAAAAGAGGGGAGTTACACTAAGCCGTTTAATTTTGTTTGCAAACAACTAAAACATACTAATACTTCTTTGGGGTACCGTCTGGAGGTGGATGGCAAAGTAGTTGTGTATTGTTCCGATACTGCCATTTGCGAAAACGATGCGCTCTTGGCGCGGGACGCGGATTTGCTTATCCACGAGTGCGCTTTTGTGCCCGGCGAGACGAGTACTTGGGGCCACTCCAATCCGGAAGAAGTGGCAGCCATGGCCAAACAGGCAAATGTAAAACAATTGGCCCTCACCCATTTTGGCGCGGCCAGATATAGCAGTTTGGAGATTAGAAAGAATTCCGAAGCTGTAGCCAAAGCAATTTTTTCCAACACCATCGCCGCTACCGACGGACTGGTTTTGGAGCTATAAGTATGTTACAATATATTTTGTATGTTATCCTATTTGTGGGCAAATTATCTATATCAGCCGTTGTTTAACGCGCTAATCTGGATTTATCTTAATATTGCCGAAAGAAATTTGGGCTGGGCTGTTATTTGGCTCACAGTTTTTTTACGTATTATTCTTTTACCACTCACCATAATTTCCGAACGCGACGCCGCCAAACAAGAAAATGTAGAAGAAGAAGTTAAGCACGCGGCCAAAGCCTTTAAAAACGACGCGGTGGCGCAAAAAGAAGAAATTAGAAAAATAATGAAGAAAAACCGGGTTTCTCCCTGGGCCAAAGTAATGTCGTTGGGATTTCAATTACTGGTGTTTGTGCTTTTGTATCAAGTTTTTGTCCGAGGTATCACCGGCGACCGGATTATAAAGCTTCTTTATCCTTGGATAAATTTCCCCGGTAAAATAAATATTGATTTTTACGGCTTCAATATCGGCAATCGGCACGATGGTTTTTGGGCCGGACTTGTCGCTATCTATCTATTTTTCTCCATTTATTTAAGCGACGGCGCCAGACGCGCCAAAGACAAATCCAGGGCCGCTTTCTTGTTTCTTTTTCCGATATTTACCTTTTTGGTATTGTGGTTTTTGCCCATGGTAAAATCGCTTTTCATTTTGACAACCATGATATTCTCTGATACCATTACTATCATTAGAACGGTAATCTTTCCGGAGAAAAAAGCGGTTCCGTTAAAAGTTGGTGCAAAAAAATAAAACTACTAATTTATAAATTATATGTCCGGCGACTCTTTAGATAAATTAATGTATTCATTCGTAATGGATGATGTCTTAAAAGGTATTTTTATAAGCGTGCCGCCCGGATACGTGGCCTGTGTTTATGATTTGGGCAGAGGCGTATTAAAAAAAGTTTTGACTCCCGGTTTGCACCTCAAGATTCCTTTTTGGCAAAAAGCCAAATTATTTAATACCCAAACTTTGGAATATAGTATTTCCCGGCAATTTAATCCCGAACACGAAAGAGCTTTGGGCGACATACCTATTGCCGCCGGCGCCAAAGACGGTCAACGCGTAGGCGTAGAAGGAACAATTCTCTTGCGTCTGGACGTGCATCAGGTGCCTTCCATTTGGCAAACAATCGGCGAAGATTTTGTGGCAAAAATTGTGCGTCCCACCATTCGCAGCCGCGTCCGCATGGTGTTTAGCAAATTTGATTATCAAGACATAGTCGGCGCCAAAAGAGATGCGGTGGAAATGGAATTAAAGAATGAACTGGAAAGAATTTTCTATGCCCGCGGCATCTATGTAGAAAATGTTTTGTTAAGTGAAATCGCAAAAATTTAAGACTAAAAAATAGATCCCTGTCATGGGGTCTGTTTTTTACCAGCAAGGAGGATAAAATGTGGAATTTGGTGAAACGGATTTTGCAGAGAGTAGGTCTGAAAAAAACACCAGACAAGTTCATTGTTGTGGGTGGCGTAAAATGCAGAGTAGTGGCCGCGCCTTATTTTATGCCAAAAGGTAAATAACCGATCGTCTCTGGTTGTCCAGGCGGTCGGTTTTCTGTCCATAAACAGCCTTCTTGACGTAATTTTTAAGATATGGTATATTATCACTCGCAAGACTTGAGTGCTAATATGAATTCTCGCAAAGAAAAGATCTTAAATCTGGTAATAGAAAACTATATTGCCAATGCCGAACCGGTGGGTTCAAAGTTTTTGGTTACCAATACGAATCTAGAGCTTAGTGAAGCCACGGTCCGCAACGAATTGCGCGCTTTGGAAGACGAAGGCTACCTGACTCATCCGCACACTTCTGCCGGCCGCATTCCTACGGAAAAAGGTTATAAATACTATATTAAAAATCTCAATTTGGCTAAAAGCCAGATATCTAAAAATGATGGTAAAGTTTTGGCAAATTCGTTGGACAAAAATAGCGATCATGAATTGGCGTTTAAACATATGGCCAAGACAATGGTAGAACTTTCCAACGAAACCGTAGTCATTGCTTTTTCTCCGGAAAATATATACTATACTGGCCTGTCCAATCTTTTTAACAAACCGGAATTTGATCAGTTAAGTCTGGTGGCCGGTGTTTCTGAAATGTTTGACCACTGCGAAGAGAATCTGGAAGGTTTTTTTGAAAAAGTAGATATTAATCCGCAATATTTTATCGGCAATGAACATCCGTTTGGAGAAATGTTGAGCATTGTGTCTATGCGGTTTGGTAAAGATGGTCTGGTGGCTATTTTGGGGCCAAAAAGAATGGACTACAAATATAATTTTGGTTTAATGAAAAAATTGTTAGAATTAATTTAAAATTATGTTAGACGAAGAAAAAATCAACGAAGAACTGGAGCAAGAACCTGTGAAATCCGATACTGATGAGTACAAAGCCAACTGGCAAAGAGCTTTGGCCGATTACCGCAATTTGCAAAAAGAGACAGCCGCTATGCGTTCGCAGTGGGCGCAGATGAGCGAAGAAAACATTTTGCAGAATTTTATTCCGGTTTATGAGAATTTTAAGAAAGCGTTTAATACGGATTTCGCGGATGCTAACGCCATGGATGACGCGGATAAGAAATGGAGAAGCTGGAAACAGGGGATAGAATATATAATGAAACAGTTCGGGGATGTGCTTAAAAGCTATAATGTGCAAGAAATAAAAACAGTTGGAGAACAATTTGACCCAATGTTTCATGAGGCGATTAGTGAAGAAGAAAGCGGAGAGGCAGGGATAATTCTAAAAGAACTGGAAGGCGGATATAAAATGGGAGACAAAGTTATCAAACCGGCACGAGTAATAATTTCTAAGTAATTAATAATAATTAAATAAATTTAATATGTCCAAAGTATTAGGAATCGACTTAGGCACAACCAATTCTTGCATGGCTGTAATAGAAGGCGGTCAGCCAAAGGTAATAGAAAACAAAGAAGGCGCGCGTACCACCCCTTCTATTGTCGCTATTTCCAAAACAGGCGAACGTTTGGTAGGTCAATTGGCCAAGCGTCAATCCATTACCAATTCGCAAAATACTTTATATTCTATTAAGCGTTTAATCGGCCGACGCTGGGAAGATCAGGAAGTTCAGCGCGACTTGTCTCTTTTGCCGTACAAAATGGTTAAAAGCGGGGACGGAGTAAAAATAGAAATGTCCGGTAAAGAATACACGCCACAAGAAATTTCGGCCATGATTTTAGGAAAAATGAAAGCCGATGCTGAGGAAAAATTGGGTGAAACCATTACCGAAGCGGTTATTACCGTGCCGGCTTATTTTGACGACGCCCAGCGCCAAGCTACCAAAGACGCTGGCGCGATTGCGGGTTTAAATGTTTTGCGTATTATCAACGAACCAACGGCCGCGGCATTGGCTTATGGTTTTGATAAAAAGAAAGATCAAAAAATCGCCGTCTACGATTTGGGCGGCGGAACTTTTGATATTTCTATTTTGGAAGTGAGCGCCGATACCGTGCAAGTTTTGTCCACCAATGGCGATACTCATTTGGGTGGAGATGATTTTGATAATCTTATTATCAATTGGATTAACGAAGAATTTAAGAAAGATAGCGGCATTGATTTGAGCAAGGATCTTTTGTCCAAGCAAAGAATAAAAGAAGCGGCCGAAAAAGCCAAAATCGAACTTTCTACAGCTCAAGAAACCGAAATTAATCAGCCGTTTATAACTTCCGATTCTAACGGGCCAAAACATTTGGTAATGAAATTAACCAGAGCCAAGCTGGAAGAATTGGTGGGCGAGTTGGTGGATAAAACCATGTCTCCTGTGCGCAAGGCTTTGGAAGATGCCAAGTTGTCTGCCAGCGATTTAAACGAAGTGGTAATGGTAGGCGGTATGACTCGCATGCCTTTGGTTTTGCAGACTGTAGAAAAATTCTTCAATAAAAAACCAAACATCAGTGTAAACCCAGATGAAGTAGTGGCAGTAGGCGCGGCTGTGCAGGCGGGTGTTTTAAAAGGCGAAGTGCACGATGTATTACTGCTCGACGTTATCCCGCTATCATTTGGTTTAGAAACCATGGGCGGAGTGATGACCAAACTTATTGAACGCAACACCACTATCCCTACTTCCAAGACTCAAGTATTTTCTACCGCAGCCGATAATCAGCCGGCTGTAGAAATTAATGTCTTGCAAGGTGAACGTCCAATGGCCACAGACAACAAAAATCTGGGTAGATTTATTTTAGACGGTATTCCGCCAGCTTCACGCGGCGTACCTCAGGTAGAAGTTACCTTTGATATTGATGCCAATGGTATCTTAAATGTTAAGGCCAAAGACAAAGCAACTAATAAAGAACAATCAATCCGTATCGAAGCCTCTACTGGTTTGTCTAAAGAAGAAGTGGAGAAAATGAAAAAAGATGCCGAGACTCATGCTGAAGAAGACAAGAAAAAACAAGAACTTATTGAAACAAAAAATATTGCTGACACCATGACTTACACCACCGAAAAAATGATGAAAGAAGTGGAAGAGAAAAAAGTTGATGTTAGTGAAGATGAGAAAAACAAAGTGAACATTGCTTTGGCTGCTTTAAAAGAAGTAAAAGACAAGGATGATGTAGAAGCAATCAAAAAAGCTTCGGAAGAATTGTCTAAAGCGGCTCAAGTTGTGGGTACAAAAATGTATGAGGCCGCAAAGAATAGCGCGGATGCCAAGGCCGCAGATAACACAGATAAAGACAAGAATGAACAAGGCCCGATAGAGGGTGAGGTTGTTGATAATCAAAAATAACACATGTCCAAGGATTACTATAAAATATTAGGGCTAGACAAAAACGCTTTGGCCGATGATGTTAAAAAGGCTTTTAAAAAATCAGCCATGCAACATCATCCGGACCGGCCGGGCGGAAACGAAGCCAAGTTCAAAGAGATAAATGAAGCCTATCAAGTTCTAAGCGACGCGGCCAAACGCCAGCGTTATGATCAGTTTGGCTCTGATTTTGAACAACAAGGTGGATTTGGCGGGGGAATGAACTGGGAAGATGTGATGCGCCAGGCTCGCGGCCAAGGTGGCCAGAGCCAGGATTTTGGTTTTGATTTTGGCGATCTAGGCGATGCTTTTGGTGACTTGTTTGGCGGTGGACGGGGAAGAAGCCGGGGTCCTGCCAGAGGCAGAGATATTCAGGTGGATGTAGAAATTGATTTTAAAGACGCCGCCTTTGGAGTAGAAAAAGAAATTTCTCTGCGCAAACAAAGCAAGTGCGATGTTTGCGGCGGTACGGGCGGAGAGCTTGGGAGTAAAATGGAAACCTGCGCCACCTGCAAAGGCCAAGGAAAAGTGGTTCAAATGCAAAGAACTATTTTGGGTTCCATGCAAACGGTAGCGACCTGTTCGGATTGCCATGGGCGTGGTGAAAGAGCAAGTAAGAAATGTAAACATTGTGATGGCAGTGGTGTAGCCACCAAAAATTCCAATATCAAAATAAAAATTCCAGCTGGTATTGATAATAATCAGTCTATAAGATTGGAAGGTCACGGCGAAGCCGCCCCTCACGGAGGACAGAGCGGTGATTTATATGTGCGCGCGCATGTTAAAACCTTAAAAGGTTTTACTCGTTCCGGCTATGATGTTTATACGGAAAAAGAAATCAGCTATCCGCAGGCGGTTTTGGGCGACCACATTGAAGTGGAAACTTTGGATGGTATAATAAAAATAGCAGTGTCCGAAGGCACGGAATCCGGCCAACAAATACGAATTAAAGGCAGGGGAATAAAATATTTAGAAAGAAATGCCCACGGCGATCATTATGTTAAAATTAAAATCAGAGTGCCTAAAAAGTTGAGCCGGGAAGTAAAGAAAAAGTTGGAAGAACTGAAAACAGAATTGTAAGTAATGTTTGTGCTGTATGAACAAGAAAGCAGAATTTGAAAAATTTTATAATACGCACATAGACAAGGTTTATCGCTTTGTCTATTTTCGTATTGGCGCAGACAAAGTTTTGGCCCAGGATTTAGTATCGGAAATTTTTATTAAAGCTTTGGAGAATTTTATAAACTACGACGAGAAAAAGAGCCGTTCGGCCTGGATTTTTACCATTGCCAAAAATCACTTGGCGAATCATTGGCGGGATAAAAAGCCGGTTGGTTCGTTGCCGGAAGATGAGGATGAGGCGAATGATGATTTTTGGCTAAAATCAGCAGTTAGCGCATTTAAAAAAGAAGCCACCAAACGGCAAGTTTATGATTTGTTGGAGGAGCTTGATACCAGCAGTCGGGAAATTGTAACTTTCCACTATCTTTTGGGGTATAACTACGCAGAGATAGCCGCCATAAAGAATATGTCCGAAACCGCCGTGAAAGTGGCTGCCCACCGGGCAATTAAGAAATTATACACACATATTTAGTTATGAGTTTAAAGATTAGATACAATTTGTGGAAAATGAAAAGAAGCCTAAATCCGGATAGGTTGTTTAAGGCAAATTTACTTAAAAAATTAAACGTTGCTTGGGATAATACCTACAATGTTAAATATGCCTGGCACCAAACCGTTTGGTTCAAGCACGCCACCGGTTTTGCTTCGGTAGTTTTAATGGCCGGAAGTTTGGGTGCCGGCGCTTACGCTTACACCAGTCCGCAAGTAACCGAAGGAAATGTTTTGTACCCAATTAAACAGAATTTGGAAAAAATTGAAGAAATAGCGCAAATTACCCCGGAAGCTAAAGCAAAGTTTTATCTTAAAAAAATTGAACGCCGCGAGGAAGAAAAAGTTGTTCTTAAGAAAAAAATGGTTGAGATAAAAAAGATAGAAAAAGTGGAGCGTTCCATAGAACAAACCGAAGACAAGCTGGAGCAAGCGGGCAAAATTATTGAAAAGATTGATTCAAAAGATGTGAAAGATATTAAATTGCGCGCGCAAGTTAAGGAGCGCCTGAAAGTAAGAGTTGAAAAAAGACAAGAAAAGCTGGAGAAGCAATTAGAACGAAAAGTAAATAGATTAGAAAAACGAGAATCTTCTAGGCGTGTTCATCAAGAATCTGATTAACCCATCCGTCCGCTTCTTTGTTGCCTTCACGCAAGATATGCCTGAAGGACACTTTTTTAAAGGCCCCGGCCAGATTATAAGTTTGGATAAATAATTTTTGCAGAGTCGGTTCTTTTACTTTGTACTGCCGGTTCATTTGTTTTGTTACCAGCTCGCTGTCCAGAACACACTCCACTTCGTTCGCGCCCAATTCTTTGGCTTTTTTTAAACCGGAAATTAACGCCGAATATTCGGCGTAGTTATTTGTTTGTTTTCCCAAGTATTCCCCATATCCGGCCACTGTGTTGCCCGCGCTGTCTTTTATAACCACGCCACTAGCAGCCGGACCGGGGTTACCACGCGCGCCGCCATCGGTATAAATAGTTAATCGCATAGCTCGTGTTAATAATTTAATTTCCAAATTCCTTGTTTATTTTTATCCTGATTTATAAAATATAAAATTTTATTTTCAGTATCAGCGGCCAGATTGGTAATTTTTTCATTAATAAAATCGTGGTTTACCAAATAATAAGGGAAGAGCGCCATAGTTTTGTCGGCCCATCCCAGCGCCAAGGTGTTGTATTTATCCATAGGCGCCACCTCTTGCAAATGTTCGCCCGATCTATTCAAAAGATAAGGCTCCTCGCCTTCGCTGTAGGTCCATAATTCCCATTCCGACCACATCAGCCACCAATTGCCATACTTTGAAATAATAAATTTTTCCGCCGGTATTTTATATTTATTTGAACCGGTGAGCAGGATCATTTGTGAAGTTTTGTTGTTTTTTAACAGTACCGTATTTTGCCGGGCGGCCGTCATTTGCAAATTTTCCGCTTCGGTTTGGCCCGTGGCCGGGTTTATATCGGTGGCGTCAAGATGGTTAAAAACAGAACTAAACCCAAGAGTGTCTTTAGTAATTTTATATTGTTTGGTGGAAGTTTCCGCCCGCATGGTCCACAACTCTCCATTTTCCATATACCAATCAAGATAGATATTTTTGGTTATGACTTGAGATTTGGCCGTGGCGGGGGAGTATAAAAAAATGTTTTCTTTGGTGTTATAGTATAATTTCGGATCAACAGAATTGGCCCATACAAATTTTTTTATGGGCGCGTTATTTTTCGCTAAATCGGTTTGTTTTAACGGATTTTCCGCGTTAATTATCAGCAAGCGCGAATGGGGTAAAAGAGAATCTCCGATTAGCGCGTAATTATTTTTTTCCGCCCAAAGTATGGTGGTTGCTTCCAAGCCGTTTACGCGGGATAAAATTGTCACTTGTTGATTGCTGTTGTCCCAAAGCCAAATTTCCGCGCCCTTATTTTTCTGTACGCTGTAAATTATAAATCTGCCATCATAAGATAAGGCATAGTTGTTTATTTTTGCGTTTATTAAAATTTCCGGTTTATTTTTTTTAATCAGGTTTATTTCTTTTGTATAGTTTGTTTGCTTGTTTTTTACTTCAATTTCTTTTAACCAGTCAAAATATCCCGGCGCGGTAATGCGCAAGCTGTATTTGGCCGGGGCAATATTGTTTAAGCGGATAGGCATTTTATCTTGCAGTTTAATGCCGTTTAAGTAGACCATGGCGTTTTGGGGTTCAACATCCACGCTAATAGCGCCAGTTTCTTTTAACAGGCCGTTTTGCCAGTCATAACGGTAGCCGGCCGTATACATTATGATAACCGGAGAAATAACAAAAAAAGCCGTCAGAAACACGATCAACATCGTTAGGCGTATAGAGTGAGTAAATTTTGTTCCGGGATATTCCATGGTACTTTGACTAAGTGGTGATTTTATAATATACTTAATACTAACTAAAAAGTTGGTAATAGTCAAAGGTATGTCTTATCTGGTTATTAATGGAGGTAAAAAATTGCGCGGAGAAATAAAGAATCAGTCGGCAAAAAATTCTGCCGTGGCGATTTTGTGCGCCTCGGTAATGATAAAAGGCAAGACAACTTTGTCCGATGTGCCCCAAATTGAAGAAGTAAATCGTATTTTAGAATTATTGGATAGTTTGGGCGTTAAGATAGAAAAATTAGGACCGGGTAAATTAAGTTTGGACGCTACTAAAAATTTAAAACTGGATAATATAGATAAGCGCGCTTCGGAAACAACCAGATCGTCGCTTCTTTTACTGGGCGCGCTTTCGTCTCGGCCGGTTAATTACAAGCTTTATAAATCAGGCGGTTGCCGATTAGGAGAAAGAACTGTGCGTCCGCATTTGTACGCTCTGCAAAATTTTGGCGTAAATGTCGTTTCCAAAAAGAAATTTTATGAAGTTAAAAATAGTCCTTTGCGTCCGGCCGCAATAGTAATGTATGAATCCGGGGATACTCCCACCGAAAACGCGGTTATGGCCGCGGTTTTAGCTCCGGGTAAAAGTATTATCAGAATGGCGTCCGCCAACTATATGGTGCAGGATTTGTGTTATTTTTTACGTCAGGCCGGAGCCAAAATAGACGGTATCGGTTCCACTACGCTTACCATAGAAGGTGTTAAACATTTAAAAACTTCCGCAAAGTATTCAATCATGCCTGACCCAATTGCCGCCATGACATTTTTGGCCGCGGCTATAACCACAGGATCCCATATTATTATAAAAAATTGTCCAATGGATTTTTTAGACTTGGAATTATGTAAATTAGAAAAAATGGGGCAGAAATTACAGGTAAAAAATGAGAGAAAAGCCGGTCAATTTCGTATGGCCAACATAGAAGTTTGGCCGTCAAGTTTAAAAGCTTTGCCCGACAAAATTTATGGCCGGCCATTTCCGGGTTTAAACATAGACAATTTGCCATTGTTTGTGCCTATTCTGGCCAAAGCCAAAGGCAGAACTTTGGTGCATGACTGGGCTTATGAAAATAGAGCGGAATACTATCTGGAACTGGAAAAATTAGGAGTAAAAATTACCTTGCTGGATTTACATCGCGCTTTAGTGGAAGGCCCCACCAAATTTAAAGCGAACGAAGTGACTTGTCCGCCGGCGTTGCGTCCGGCTGTAAATGTCCTAATAAGCATGCTGGCCGCCAAAGGCAAATCTACTTTGCGTAATACCTATGTTATTGATCGCGGTTATGAGAATTTATATGATATACTTAACAAAGCGGGAGCGGAGATTAAAATAATACAAGAATAAAAAATTATTAATTATTATAAATTAGAAATTTATCGTATGGATATCTCACCTATAAAACTTAGAGCTAAAAAATACGCCGGAGTTTATTTATCGGTAATACTTTTTATTATATCTTTTAGCATGGGAATAATGGTTGGAAAAATTTGGTATGTAAAAAAACAAATCACCAACTCTGACGGCAGTGTTCAAGTAAACAAAGTTCTTAATTTAAACCGCGCTATCAATCGTTCCGATTTGGATTTTGGCCAGTTTTGGGATGTTTGGGATAAAGTAAAATCTAGGTATGTAAAACAACCGGTCACAGAGCAAGATATGTTTTACGGAGCGATTCAGGGGATGGTGGAATCTTTGGGGGATCCTTACTCCATGTATTTTCCTCCTCAAGCGGCCGAAGATTTCGCCAAAGATTTATCCGGAGAATTGGAAGGTATCGGCGCCGAGATTGGCATAAAAAATAATCAATTAGTGGTTGTGGCGCCGTTGCCGGATACTCCCGCAGAAAAAGCAGGATTAAGGCCGGGAGATAAAATTTTATACATAGATAAAGAAAGCACTTTTGGCATGGATGTGAATACGGCTGTCAGCAAAATCAGAGGTAAAGCCAGCACAATAGTAGTACTCACTATTACCAGAGACGGTTTAACCAAAGCTTCCGAAGTAAGCATCACCAGATTAAAAATAAATATTCCTTCCATACTATTTTCGGTTAAACCAAATAATATCGCCTATCTGCGCGTAATGCAATTTAACGATGATACCACCAGCCAGCTTAACAAATATATAAAACAAATTCAGACTAGGGGTAGCAAAGGAATCATTTTGGATTTGAGAAATAACCCAGGAGGTTATTTGAGCGCGGCTATTGAAATGGCCAGTGAGTGGGTAACCAGCGGAGTAGTGGTGAGTGAAAAAGGCATGGATGGACAAAACAATGTGCACGAGACTCAAGCTCCGCACCTTTTGTCTGGAATAAAAACCATCATCTTGATAAATAAAGGTTCGGCCTCCGCTTCGGAAATTGTGGCCGGAGCTTTACAGGATACTAAAAATGCTATTTTAATCGGCGAGCAAACTTACGGCAAAGGTTCGGTGCAGGACTTTGAAACTTTTCCCGATGGCTCCGCGTTAAAATTAACCGTGGCTGAATGGTTTACGCCGAATGGCAGAAATATAAATAAAGAAGGGGTTAAGCCGGATATAGAAATAAAGGAAGACTGGGAGAAAGAAAAAGTAGGTGAAGACGCGGTTTTAAGCAAAGCTTTAGAGTTTTTTGCTTCAACCACCGTAAAGTGGTAAGGTAAAATTAAAATCACTTTAATTAAATTCGTTCCTCCCAGCGCCGATCGGTCTCAACATCCAATTGAAGAAATACTTTTTTATTAAGGGCCGCTTCCAGTTCTTTGCGCGCCGCAATGCCGATTTCTTTTATGGATCGGCCGCCAGCGCCGATGATCATTTTTTTATAGCGGCTGTCATAAGTATAAACAGTGGCGTTAATTACAAACACATCCGGTTTTTCTTCAATGTCCGCCACCTCCACATGGGTGGTGTAGGGCACTTCTTGGCGCAAGGCCTTAAAAATTTTTTCTCTGATTAATTCCGCCACCCAGAATTTTTCGTCCATATTTGTCAGTTGAGTAGGTGGGTAGGTGGGTTCGCCCTTGGGTAGAAGTTCAAAAACTTTATCGCGTAGGGGCTGTACATCTCTATTTTCTTCCGCCGATAACTCAAAGACAGTAGTAAATTGATCGCCCAGCGCTTTGTAGTCATCTAAATAAATTTTTTCTTTTGTAGGCAGATCGGATTTATTAATAACCAATAATTTTGGCATGTCCAAATTTCTGATCATTGCCAGGGTGGCGCGTTCTTCGGCGCCCAAAGACTTGGTTGGGTCAGCCACGTAAATAATCATGTTAACAGCCTGTAAAGCTTCGCGCGCGCGCTGGATTAATTTCCCCGATAGCGGGTTGCCCTTATCTTTAAAAACTCCGGGAGTATCCACAAATACCGCTTGCCCTTGCGCGGTGTTTAGTACCCCGTGTATAATGTTTCTGGTAGTTTGCGGTTTATCGGTGACGGCGGCGATTTTGGTACCGACAAGCGTGTTTAACAAAGCGGACTTTCCAACATTGGAGCGTCCTACTAGGGTTATAAAACCCGTTTTAAATTGGTTTTTTAATTCTTTTTTAGGTGTAACCATACAATTTGCCTTAGGCAATAAATTGATAGTATAATATATACTAAATTACCAATAAAAGCAAGACTGTGAGTATGCAAGTGATTTTCATCCAAAATGTGGCCGGGATTGGTAAAATTGATGACATAAAAGAAGCCAGCGAAGGTTATGCGCGCAATTTTTTATTTGCTAAAAATTTAGCTTTACCGGTAACCAAGCAGGTGTTGGCAGATTTAAAAATACGGCAAAATAAAAAAGCCAAAGATTACGAAGCGGAATTGCGCGCCGAGCAAAGCGTGGCCGACAAATTAGACGGCTGGGAATTAATTCTAAAAGAAAAAGTTAGCGCGGGCGGGTCGCTTTATGCCGCCGTTGGCCCGCAAAAAGTATCCGAAGCTTTGGCGCGGGTCGGTTTTAAAATAAATAAAGATCAAATCATACTAAAGCCGATAAAAGAAATAGGGGAGTATAAAGCAAAAATTAAGTTCCAGCACGGGTTGGAGGCTGATATCAACATAATTGTTTTAAAAATATAAATTAATTTCATGCAAAAAACTAAATATATATTCGTCATCGGTGGCGTGCTTAGCGGAGTAGGCAAGGGAGTAACGGCCGCTTCCATCGGACGTATTTTAAAAAACCGAGGCTTTAATGTCTCGGTTATTAAAATTGATCCGTATATAAATATTGACGCCGGCACCATGAATCCATTGGAACACGGCGAAGTGTTTGTAACCGAAGATGGAGACGAAACCGATCAGGATTTGGGAAACTACGAAAGGTTTTTGGAAACCAATATTTACTCATACAACTATATGACCACCGGCCGGGTATATATGAGCGTGATTGAAAAAGAACGCAGTATGTTCTACAAGGGACGTTGTGTGCAAGTGGTGCCGCATATTCCCATGGAAGTTATTTCACGCATTAAAAACGCCGTGGAAAAAACCAAAGCCGAGGTAATGGTTATAGAAATAGGCGGTACGGTAGGCGAGTACGAAAATATTTTATTTTTGGAAGCGGCGCGCATGATGAAACTCGATGCTCCTGAAGATGTGGCTTTTGTATTGGTAAGTTATATGCCTGTGCCCAGCCATTTAGGAGAAATGAAAACCAAACCCACTCAGCACGCGGCGCGTACTTTGAACAATTCTGGTATTCAAGCTGATTTTATTGTGGCCAGGGGCCAGGAGGAGCTAGATAAGCCCAGACGGGAAAAGCTGGCTTTTTTTTGCTGGCTCCGGTCGCAAGACGATGTTATTGCCGCCCCGGATGTGCCCAGCATTTACGAGATTCCGAGTGTGCTCGAAAAACAAAAGTTTGCCGGATTGCTTATGAAAAGATTAAAAATAAAACCGAGGCGTTTAATAGATAAACGTTGGGATGATTTTGTGGCTAAGATGAATAAAGTCAAAAAACCGTTAAAGATTGCCGTGGTGGGAAAATATTTTGCCACCGGCGGATATACTTTGTCAGACTCTTATATTTCGGTAATTAATGCCATCAAGCACGCGGCTTGGCACAATGGCGTCAATCCCGAACTCACTTGGATTGACTCCGAAGACTATGAAAAACATCCGGAAAAGATAAAAGAACTCGGCGGTTATGACGCTCTAATTGTCCCCGGTGGGTTTGGTACCAGAGGAATTGAAGGTATAATTGCGGCTATTAAATATGCCAGAGAAAATGATTTGCCATATTTGGGATTGTGTTATGGCATGCAGCTGGCCACGGTAGAATTCGCCCGCCATGTTTTGGGCTACAAAGACGCGCATACCGTGGAATGCGATCCGAAAAGCAAAGAATTGATAATTAACATTAATCCCGCGCAAGCGGAGAATATAAAAAAGGAACGTTTTGGCGGTACGATGCGTTTGGGAGCTTATGATTGCGCGCTTACACCCGGCAGTTTGGCACGCCAGCTTTATGGGGCAGACAAAATCAGTGAACGTCATCGCCATCGCTACGAATTTGATAATAAATATAAAGCCGAAATGGAAAAAAGCGGCATGATGGTGTCTGGGGTAAACCCCCAATCCGATCTAGTGGAAATTATAGAATTAAAAAAACACCCGTTTTTTGTGGGCGTCCAATTTCATCCCGAATTTAAATCTAGATTTTTGCAGCCGCATCCGTTGTTTGTGGGGCTGGTAAAAGCGGCGCTTAAAAAATCACACAAGAAGTAACTTTACCTTCCCGCCAATCTTAATATGGTATTAACGGTTCGGAGTATTATAGAAACATCCAGGGTCAAGCCCCGATTTTTAATATAAAATAAATCGTATTCCAGTTTTTGCAGATTTTCTTCAATGGTGCCGTAGTAGGCATTATGAATTTGCGCCCAGCCGGTGAGTCCGGGTTTGATTAAGTGTCTTAGGGAATAATAGGGCATTTTTTCGGTTAGTTGGGTGACAAATTCCGGACGTTCCGGCCTGGGGCCGATAACAGACATTTCGCCTTTGAGAATATTTATAAATTGCGGTATTTCGTCTAGGCGGGTCAGGCGCAGAAATTTACCCACGGAAGTAATGCGCGCGTCTTTGTCGGCCGCAAACTGCGGCCCGCCGGTTTCGGCGCTGCCGTCGGCAGTCAAAGATTTCATGGTGCGGTATTTATAAACTTTAAAAATTAAGCCTTGTCTGCCCACTCTGTTTTGAGAAAAAAATATTTTGCCTTTAGAATTTAATTTTATAGCTAAAGCAATAAAAGGGATAGTGGCTATAAAAAATATTCCGATTATGGTTGCCAAAATATAATCTGTTAAAATGCGAAAACGGTCGTAAATTTTTTTCTGCTGTTCGCGCAAATTGGCCACAAACCATCCCTCGGAAAAAGTAAAAGGGGGAATGCGGTGCATAACCGATTCGTAGAAATCGGCCAGATTTACAATGCTGACCTGTTGAAACAGGCTTTGGTATAATTTTTTCATTAAATTTTCATTGGCCGCCATGTGCGGCGCCAGCACGATAATATTGGCGCTGGCCAGAGTGAGCGAGGAAGGTTCGTTTTCGTCAATTACCCCTAGTACCAAGTAGCCCATTTGCGGCTCGTTTTGGATGGCGTTTATTAACTGGGCTACTTCTTTGGTTCGGCCGGCAAAGATTATATTATATTTTAAAGTCGTGGAAATAAATTTATTGTAAAAAAACCGCCATAAAGAAATTAATCCAAATCCGATTACAGCCGTGAGTAACAAAATGGTTTTAGGCGCGATGGCATTTTTGGGGTTTATATAAAAATAAATTACACCAAAAATAGTCCAAACTAAGGCGCTGATGATAATTTTTTGGTAAAAAGCCCAGGAATTTTTTGCTTTGCTGACGTCGTAGAGACCGGCAATAAATAGAATAATAGCCGCCAGCAGGAACAGCTGGGTCATGGGGGATAATAACTCCTGTAAATTTTCCTTTGGTATTTTTAAGTACCTAAAATAGAGAGCAAAATATAGCCCTGTATATAGGATAATCAAATCGCCCGCCAAGAGGGCTAGTTGTTTTAAACGATACATAAAAATGGTACAATATGCCAATGTTCGGATTATATCTTAAATTAAAGCAAAAATCAAGCGTTATCCGGGTTTGTTTGGCCATGGCGGTATTATTGTATCCAAATCTATTTGTTTTAGCAAAAGTACCCAACGACCCCAAGTATTCATCGCAAGAGTCTTTTTATAAACAAATTGGCGCTCCTATGGCCTGGGATTTTATAACCGGTACCAGCAGTGTAGTAGTGGCAGTGATAGATGTGGGTGTGGATATTTTGCATGATGATTTAAAAGAAAATATTTGGCAAAATTTAAAAGAGATTCCAAACAATTGGCTTGATGATGATGGTAATGGTTTCGTAGATGATATGCATGGCTGGAATTTTGTGGAGAATAATAACGATGTGGGTATTTCGGTAATAAATGATGTGGATGATTCCGGCGCTGTGAGTCACGGTACGATTTTGGCCGGATTAATCGGCGCTGTGGGCGATAATAATTTTTTGGGAACTGGATTAAATTGGCATATAAAAATTATGCCGTTGCGCGCCATAGACAGCAGCGGCGGCGGGACTTTGGGTCAAGTCGCCAAAGCGATTAATTACGCAGTACATAATGGAGCCAGTATAATAAGTATAAGTTTTGTCGGCGATTCAAAAAGCTTTGGTTTGCAAGAAAGTTTATTTAATGCCCGTAAATATGGGGTGTTGGTGGTAGCGGCGGCGGGGAACGATAGAAATGACGGAACTGGAGATGACAATTTGTCTAAAAACAAACAATATCCAATTTGTTCGGATTTTGAAGATTCGGAAAATTGGATTTTGGGCGTTACTTCAGTAGACAAAAATGATAAGTTAAGCGACTTTGCCAATTATGGCGCGTGTGTAGATATTTCCGCTCCGGGTGAATACATTTATAGCACCCAAAGATACGCTCCACAATATAGCGGCTATTCAAAAAATTTTGATGGCCCCTGGTTTGGATCTTCTTTTTCCGCTCCGCTAGTGGTCGGCGGCGCGGCGCTAATAAAATCCGTGCGGCCGGATTGGCAAGCTAAAGACATAATTGCGGATTTGCTGGCCACCGCCGATGATGTAGATAGTTTAAATCCCGGGTATGCCGGGCAGATTGGTTATGGCCGGTTAAATGTTGGGCGGGCGGTGGCCAGGGCGTTAGAACTAAAGCAGGTCATTGCGCCACCGCTTATTTTTGAATCAAAATTAATCAAGAAAAATACTAAATATTTTGTTCGCATTACCTCTGACGGAAAGATTTTGCACGACTTGCCTTTGCCGGGTTATGTGGACAAAAATACCAAATGGGCGGTGGTAGATGATCTGTTAATTTCCGCCACTTTAGGCAAGAATAAAATCACGGTAAATGCTTGGGATTGGCAGGGAAATAAAAAATTAATCAACTTAGTTTTGCCAGGGTTTACCGGCCTAGCTGATTTAAAAATAGATACAGTTTGGGGAGACAGTCCAAATGCGATTTTATTTGTGAAGAAAAGCGGTATTAATCAGAAGATTATTATTGATATCCCCAGCCAGAGCTGGAAGGTAGAGTATTTATAGTGTTATATTGTCAATGACAATGGTTAATGGTACAATTTAGACATTAGTAATTAGCAATTAGAAATTAACAATTTCTGTATGGACACCCCTATTTTTGAGAAAAAAAACGTGCTGGTGACGGGCGGAGCCGGTTTTATCGGCTCCCATCTTTGTGAACGGCTCCTAAAAGAAGCCAAGGTAATTTGTCTGGATGATTTTTCCAATTCTTCTCCCGCCAACATCAAACACCTGTTACAGTACCCGGATTTTGAATTTATAAAATACGACATTAACCAACCGATTGACCTGGATAAATTTGAGGAATTGGATAAGTTTAAAGTGAAATTTCAAGGCATTCAGGAAGTTTATCATTTAGCTTGCCCCACCAGTCCGCATGATTTTGAAAAATTAAAAATGCAATCATTGTGGGCCAATTCGTCGGCTATGATTAATACACTGGATTTGGCCGTGAAGTATAAGGCGAAATATGTTTTTACCTCCAGCTCGGTTGTTTATGGCAATGCCACCGAAGAAAAATCTATTTTTAAAGAAAGTGATCAGGGTGTAGTGGACCATCTTTCTCCGCGCGCCTGTTATGACGAAGGCAAACGTTTTGCCGAGACCTGCGTGGAAACTTACCGTCAAGTTTATGGTATTGACGCAAAAATCGCCCGCGTGTTTACCGTTTATGGTCCGCATATGAAATTATTTGAAGGTCAGATGATACCGGATTTTATTATTAATGCTTTGGAAGGAACAAATCTTACCATTAACGGCGATGAATCATTTTCTACTTCGCTTTGTTATGTTACCGATTTGGTAGATGGCATGGTTCGGTTAATGGCCAGCGCGCCGGAAGTAAAAATTGTTAACTTGGGTCACGATAAAATTGTAAAAATGATTGATGTTACCGATATAATAATTAAATTGACAAATTCTTCATCCCAAGTTGCGTTTGAGAAACCATTGTTGTTTTTAACCAGAAAGGGAGCTCCGGATTTGTCTTATGTTAAAGATGTTTTGGGTTGGTTTCCTTTAGTTAGACTGCAGGATGGGCTGGAAAAAACAATTGATTATACTATTGCCAATAAGGAGGCGCTGATGTTTAATTCGGGGTATTAATCTATGTTTTTTGTTGTTGTCCCTGCGTACAATGAAGCCAAAAGCATTGGTCGCGTCGTTAGCGACCTTTTTAGTCATGGGTTGCATAATATTGTGGTAGTAGATGATGGTTCAAGCGATGATACTTCTGAAGTGGCGAAATCTGCCGGAGCAGTAGTATTGACGCACGAAGTAAACAGGGGGCAAGGTGCCAGCCTTCAAACGGGAAATGAGTACGCGTTGGCTAATGGCGCCAACATGGTAGTTCATTTTGACGCGGATGGGCAGTTTAATCCGGCGGATATCCATGGCGCTGTAGAGGCGCTACAAAATAAAAATGTAGATGTATTGCTTGGTTCGCGTTTTTTGGACAATCGTTCGCAAATGCCTTGGACAAAAAAATATATAGTTTTACCGGTTGCTAAGTTGGTAAATCGTTTTTTGACTGGCATGAAGTTAACCGACGCGCACAACGGTTTCAGAATTTTGTCGCGCCGGGCGCTGGAAAAAATAAATATTTCTCAAGATAGAATGGCCCATAACTCTGAAATTATTAAGCAAATAAAAATGCATAATTTGGCGTTTATGGAGCATCCGGTGCAAGTAAATTATTTTGAGTATGGTCAGGGGATGGGCGGAGGATTTAAAATAATTTTAGAAATTTTACAGGGGCGTTTAATAAAATAGTATGCTTATAATTCAAATTTTGTTAACAATTTTTTTTCTATTCGCGCTGGCAAAAGTTGTCGGCCGTTGGCGGGCCGGTGATTTAAGAATGACCGACATGGTTTGGTGGTTGTTATTTTGGGTTGCGGCCATTATCGTAGTTTTGCTACCAAACTCCACCGCTACTTTGGCAAAATTGGTGGGCATAGGGCGCGGCGCCGATTTGGTGGTATATGTGGCGCTGGTTTTAATATTTTTTATAATTTTCAGACTGATAATTAAAATTGAATTGTTGAATAAAGATATTACTAAATTGGTAAGAAAAATTTCTTTGGATGAAAATAAAGATGAAAAAAATAATTTAGTATGAAGATAGCCCACGTTGTTTCCACTTTTTCTCCTCATGTGGGTGGAATGGGATCTGTTTGTTATAATGAAGCAAAACGGTTGGCAGAGCTTGGGCACGATGTAACAGTTTTTACATTAAGATACCCCGGTGTCGTATACAACGATACAAAATTTTTGTTTAAAGTTGTACGATTAAAACCGCTTATTAGATTAGGCGACGCTGGTTTGGTGCCGCAGATATTAAATTATTTAAAAGGCTTTAATTTAATCCACCTGCATTACCCGTTTTACGGCGGCGCGGAGTGGCTTTGTTTTTCCGGCATTCCGCTGGTTATTACATATCACATGGACGCGCAAGTAGGAGGAGCCAAAGGCTTTGTGGCAAAAATATATGATTGGTTTTGGCCTAAAATTTTATTCGCACAAGCCAAGAAAATTATCGCGGTTGACGCGGAGCATTTTAAAAATACTAAATTCGGGAAATTATATTCTGGCAAGGTTGTTGAAATTCACAATGGGGTGGATACGGTTGTTTTCAATCCATATCCGGTTGATTTAGAAAAACTTGATTTGACCGGTTTAAAGGACAGAAAAATTATTTTATTTGTCGGTAATCTTTTGCCTTTAAAGCGGCTAGATTTACTTATTAACGCGGTAAAATTATTAGATGATAAAAATGTCGTGATTGTAGTTGTGGGTGGGGGATATGAATTAGAGAAGTATAAAGAAATGGTTAAAGACTTAAATATTGAATCGCAGGTATGTTTTGTTGGTCCTTGCGCCGATCCAATAAAATTGGTTCAATATTACAATGCTGCTTCTTGTGTAGTGGTGCTTTCCGATTACGAATCTTTTTCGCTAGTGGCCATAGAGGCAATGGCTTGCGGCAAGCCATTAGTGCTTAGTGATTTGCCTGTGTTAAAAAAGAATATCAGCGAGGCGATTTTTTTTGAGAAAGGTTCGGTAGAAAGTTTAAAAAATGCTTTAGAAAAAGCGCTGTCATTGTCGGAAGAAGAGAAAAAAAAGATAGCAGAACGAGAAATACAAAAAGTTAATCAAGGTTTTTCCTGGAGCAATCATATAAATAAATTAATAGAAGTGTATGAGCGGATTTGATTACGAAAAATCTCTTTGGGGCAGGGGAATGGCGAGCCGAGATTGGAAAAGTCCAACTAGTTTTCGGTTGTGTCAAGCCTTATCGGCGTTGGCCGGTTTGGGGCAGGGCGCGAAGGTTCTGGAAATCGGATGCGGGGCAGGTCAGTTTATCCGCGCGATAAAAAAAATCAGACCGGAACTAAATTGTTATGGTTCGGATATCAGTAAAAACGCTATTGAGGCGGCGAGAAAAGAAAATGATGGAGTTCTATACAGCTTAAGCGAAGAGAAGAAATCTCCATATGAAAATAATTTTTTTGACGCGGTGCTTATTTTTGATGTTTTGGAACATGTGGCAGATCCGGATGCGATGCTGGCCGAAATTAACGGATTACTTAAAAATAACGGCGTATTTTATTGCTTCGTGCCGTGTGAGGGTGATTTTTTGTCGTTATGGCATTGGATTAAAAAATTGGCAACCGGGGGGCACGAGCTGACTAAAAAATATGCCGGACATATTAATTATTTTTCACGGCGGTCATTATTTGATTTATTTAAGAAAAATAATTTTAAGTTAATCAGAGTGCGCTATAGCGAACATTTGCTGGGTCAAATTTTGGGTATTATGGCTTTTATAGCCATGGACAGGGCGGTAAGACAAAAAAAGATAATCCAAATAAACAATGAAACTTATTTTGCCAAAGAAAAAAAATCACCGATTGTAAAGTTTTTAAAAAATATTGTTAACACTGCTATTTATTTGGAATCAATAATTTTTTCCCGAGTACCATCGCCAAATGTACATTTAACGGTGGTTAATAAGTAGTATGCGCGTTATTCATATTATTCCTTCCGCTTTTGAATATTTTGACGATATCAGATTGCAGGCTTTTAAGTTGCTGGATGGGTTGCATAAACTGGGCGTGGAGACGGAGGCGTTCACTTTGCAATACGGATCCACCAACAAAGTGGAAAAAGCGAGTATAAAAGAAGCTTCGCCTTCGGTTCATAATTATTTAGGGAATTTTGATATAGACAGCGCTATAGCCAATTTTGCTGATTTTGATATCGTTCATTTGCATTGTCCGTTTTTTGGAGCGGCCGGTAAAATTTTGCGCTGGAAAAAGCTTAATCCTGGTATTCCTTTGGTGGTTACTTATTATCGCCCGGTGCGGATCCAGGATCTTATGAGTTTATTTATCAGATTTTATAACGCTTATTATTTGCCTAAAATCTTTAAATTGGCGGATGCGGTGGAGAGGTTTAACGGGGAAGAAGCGGATGCTATGGGGTCTATTGCGGACAGGACGCTGTTGATGTATAATAAGTTGTAGGTTATATAATCGTTTTAATTAAAATTTTGTATGGGAATGTTTAAAAAAGGACTTTTTTTAGGCGGTTTGTTGGGCGCGGCGGCCATGTGGCTAAACGCCACCCCGAAAGGCAGAGAAATGCGGGCCAAACTAATGGGTCAGGCCAATGATTTGTATGGACAGCTTAAGGAAAGTATAAAACAATTGGAAGGTCCAACTAAAGAAATGTATGACGCGTTGGTAGAAAGAGCGGTAGAAGAATACGCCGCCAAGGTAGAAATGGCCATGGATATGAAAAATCAGCTGGTTAGAGAGTTAAAGAAGAGATGGAAGCATTTGGAAAAAGAAATTAAGAAGTAATTTTTTTAATGTCTTCAATAGTTAACTGCAATTCTCGGTTGCCATTCCATTCGTTGACGCCAATAGAAAAAACCATATCTATTTTATCGCCCGGCTTCAGGCATTCTTTCCAATTTTCGGCGCAACGGTTTACGTCACCCAAACCAAAGCCGATAGCTTTTTTAATTAACTGTGAATTGTGTTTTACCATCAGGCGCAAATGTTTGCCGTCTTGGCCCACCGGTTCTATGGCGGTAACGGTTAGCGCCCGGGAAACATATTTTGGTTCTTCGTTGGCTTGGCCAAACGGTTCAAATTTTTGCAATAAATCGTAAAGTTTCCAATTCACTTCGTTCAGCTCCACTTCCGCGTCTATAGTAATTTGCGGCACCAAATCCACCGCGGCGGTTTGTAAAGCGGCCTTAGCGATTAATTTAGTTTTAAATTCTTCTAATTTGTCTTTGGATTTTAAAGTAAAACCGCAGGCTTGCGGGTGGCCGCCGAATTTGTCAAACACCTCGGGCATGCTTTGCATAGCCGCGATTAAACTAAATTCTTTTATACTTCTGCCCGAACCGTTTATGGCATCTTTGGTTTCTCCCATCACAATAGCCGGTTTGTAATGATCATCTTTTATTTTTCCGGAAATTAAACCCAAAATACCGGTAGGCCAATCTTTGCCCAGCACAAATAAAACCGGATTATCCTCTTGTTTGGTTTCTTTTATCTGTTTGCGCGCTTCGCTTACGTATTGTTCGGTAAGTTTTCGCCGGTCAACATTATTTTTATCCAGTTGCGCGGCCAAATTTTCAGCTGATTTTTCATCTGTCGCCATCAGCAGAGCAAAAGCGGTATTGGCATGGTCCATGCGGCCGGCCGCGTTCAGCCGAGGCACAATTTGAAAACTCATGGCATATGAATCGTAAGCCCCATGTTTGGGCTGGCCATTGGCATCGGCAAGGCCAGCAATTATAAGAAGTTTTTTCAGGCCGACATTTCTGGTTTTGTTAATTACCGTTAATCCGTATTTGGTAATGGTGCGCGATTCGCCCACCAGCGGCACCATATCGGCAATAGAAGCAATGGCCGCCAGATCCAGTAGCCATTTTTCAAATCCTTCAAAGGTTTGTCCGTCTGGCAGAGCGCTGTGCAAAATGGCGTATTTTTTTAGGAGTCCCTGCACCAATTTAAAAGCCACGCCGCCGCCGCAAAGGCCTTTATCTGGATATGATTCTCCTTTTACCAACGGATGGATAATGGCGTTAGCCTTGGGAAGTTTGGGAGGTACGGTGTGGTGATCGGTGACGATTACTTTTATTTTATATTTTCTGGCCAAAGCAATTTCTGGCGTGTTGCTTACGCCGCAGTCGCAGGTAATTATCAAGTTTGTTTTTTGGCTATGCAGAAGTTCTATGGTGCGTAAGTTAAGCCCATAGCCATCGGTTTCGCGGTGGGGGATAAATACATTTACATTTTTTGCGCCTAATTTCCGCAGACCGGTGATAATAATGGCCGAGGAACAAACACCATCGGCGTCATAATCTCCGTGGACGACAATGTTTTCTTCTTTGTCTATGGATTTAAAAATAATATCCGTGGCTTTTTCCATGTCCTGGAACAAATATGGATCATGAATATCCTGCGAATAATCCGGATTTAAAAATTCATCAATTTGTCTTTGCGTGCGCAAATTTCTATTCCAAAGCAATTGCGCCACTGCGGCGGGCAACTCCGGATGAGAACCGGTAAATTCCGCTGGTGGCAATGGTAAAACATTCCATTTTTTCGAGGAAATCATAATTATTTTTCTTTTCTAAAACTGTTTAACGTAATTTTTTTAAAATCCCAGTACGAATCGGCTAGGAGCAATGTAAAAATAATAAAAAGCAGATTAACCGTTAAGTATTCTCTGGCGGATATGGGAGCGTTAAAGTTGGCAAACAGAATAATACCCAGCGCGATCCAATAAATTAAAGTTTTGCCGGTTAAGTTTCTTCTTTCTGAAATATTTATTTTATTTCTGATTTCCCAAACATAGGCGAAATATAAAATAACTAGTGGTCCGGCCGTGTACCATTCAAATTTATGCGGATCTTCGCCAAAATAAGATAGGCCGAAAAAAAGCAGGCCGATAAAAATAAGCAAGGCAAAGAAAAGAAAGATAATATCCAGCTGGTATTTGCGCAGGATTTTCATACTAGGAATAGTAGCAAATTAATAATATTTTACTACTTTTATTGTAAAGCCGGCAAAAAAGTAAAAACAAGCATAGCGAAAATAGCCACAACGGAAATTACCACCCAAATTTTTTTTATTGTTTTTTGTTTCACATTATCTTTTTAGCACCGCCAAATAAGTTTCCGGCGGGATATCTATTTTTCCGTGAGTCAACATGCGTTTTTTACCTTTTTTCTGTTTTTGCAATAATTTTTGTTTGCGTGTATAGTCGCCGCCGCTCATGGTGGCCAGCACATCTTTGCGCAGAGCCGACAAGCGATCCGAGGCGATTATTTTTCCGCCGATCGCGGCTTGAATTTTTAACACGAATTGTTGTCTGGGCAGTGACTCCTTTAATGATTCTACTATTATTTTACCCACTTTATAGGCTTGATCTTCCCAAACTAACGTTGACAAAGCCTCTACCTGTTCTTCAGCCACCATTATATCTAACCTGACTACCTTGGTTGGCTGGTAATCCATAAATTCGTAGTTCATGGACGCGTAACCGGAAGTAACGGTTTTTAGTTTATCATAGAAATCAGTAACAAGCGAGGCGAGCGGAATTTCGTAATGCAACATAGCCCGTTGGTCGGTGTCGGCGCTTAAATATTCGGTATTTATATATTTTCCTTTGCGTTCGGATACCAGTCCCATTACATTGCCTGTAAAATTTTTGGGAGTAATAATATCCAGTTTCATCCATGGTTCCAAAATTTGTTGCAGATGATTAGGGTCTGGCATTTCCTGCGGGCTGTGGATAGTTTTTTGTACACCGGCTTGGGTAGTAACTTTATAGGCCACGCTGGGCACGGTAATAATAATTTCTAAATTATATTCTCGTTGTAATCTTTCCTGAAAAATATCCAGATGCAATAGGCCTAAAAATCCACAGCGAAAACCAAAACCAAGAGCCAAAGAATGTTCCGGTTCGTAGAAAAGAGACGCGTCGTTTAATTTTAATTTATCAATCGCGTTGCGCAGTACCGGATAAGCATCGCCTTCTTTGGGAAAGACACCCGCATAAACCATCGGCTTTACTTCTTTATAACCCGGCAGAGCCAGGGTGTGGATATCTTTTTCCTCTTCATCGGTATAAGTGGTAATGGTGTCGCCGACCCGGCAATCTTTAAGGTCTTTTAATCCGGTAACAACATAACCAATTTCGCCGTTATATAATTTAGGAGTGGATTGGAACTTTGGTTTATAATATCCCACTTCCAAAATTTCCGCCGGCGTTCTGGTGCCGATTAAAAATATTTTGTCGCCTT
>ERZ1292623.1081-Hain-H51-01um-R1-1081-length-27089-cov-4_pt1 | contig 27089 bp, 28 predicted proteins | sample MGYA00564398_ERZ1292623 | MGnify/ENA primary metagenome ERZ1292623 (study PRJEB36523, sample SAMEA6512633) | groundwater metagenome | collected 2019-01-07 | study: AquaDiva: Metagenomics assemblies of 32 groundwater samples | reverse complement strand
TTTGATAAAAAGATTATAGAAGGCTCGCAGATTTCTCAGCGATTTATCTTAAAAATAAAACAAAAGCATTATTAATAAATTTAGTTCTAAGATTAGTATGAACACATTAATTTATTCAGCTTTGTTCGGACTGATTGGTGGTATTGCTCGTGCATTGTTAGGTTTCATGAAACATTATAGAGTTTCTAAGAAAAATAGATTTAGTTTTAATTATTTTTTATTCACTATTTTGATTTCAGGTTTTGTAGGGATGTTTGTCTCATTAGTTGTCACATCTAGTTATAGTCTTAGTTTGATTTCAGGTTATGTTGGTATTGATATTATAGAAAATGTTGTTAAGATTTACAGAAAAAAATTAGATTTTTGATAATTTGACATCCACCATAGAACTAAAGCTTGAGTTTTACTAACTCCTTGCTACTATTTATATTTCTTAATATTATTCTTCAATTATTTCTTTTGTTTTTAATATTACTTCCTGTGCTAGTTTGAACATTTCTTTGTATGTCTGGTCTTTTAGTCTTAAATCTACTCCGTACTGATATTGTTCTCTTATTCCAGTTATTGTTTTCTCTTTTTCTTCTACATTTAATGATCCTATCTTGTCTACCATTTCTTTTTTCATGTCTGGATTTGTTTTTACTAATCCTCTATGCATTGTTCCTTCTTTCTTTGCTTTGTTTAAGCACCATTCAACTTTATTCTCCATTTGACTCATTTATCATCACTTCCACAAGTTTTTCACTCCCTTGGACTACTATTCCTCTGATAATGTTTAATATTACTGGATCTTGTTTTTTTATATTGTCTTTTAAGTCTTGTAATGTTTGGTATACTGGATGCAGTTTTTTATTGCTTATTAGATTAATATTTTCTACTTCTTTTTTAAGTTTTTCAAAATCTTTTTGTTTTGTTACTAATAAAACATCAATATCATTAGCATTATCCCATTTAGTTAATACTGAACCGAATAATATTATTATTTCTGCTCTAGTTATTTTTTTTCTTAAATCATTAATCCATACTCTAATATAAGGTATTGATTGTTCTGCTTCTCTTTTTAATAAGAATGATATATAATCTTTAACATAATCTTTTTCTGGTTCTATACTAAAAAATTTTGCTTTACCTAATTGTCTGAAACTTATTATTTTTTCTTTCTCTAATTTTTTAGCTATGTTTAAACAACCCATACTACTTATTCCTAAGACTTTAGATAAATTATTAGCATTATACTTAGTTTTAGGGTTCTTGAATACAGTTAAAATGAATCTCATTTCATTATTTGTTATATCCTTCATTTAAACCTACACTTTATATATATAAAGTTAAAGTTTATATAGCTTTCTATTACTAAATTTTTCAAGAAAAGCTAGATATTACGCAAATGGTTTAAAATTTTAAGTTCTTAAATATTATATTTTCAACTCTTGAAAATCAGATTTTCAACTCTTGGAATATTTTATTTATAATCTCATCTTTCCACCCTTTTGATTTTAATGATTCCATTATTTTTTCTTTTGTGAAGCCCTGCTGTTTTTTATCACTTACAAATTTCTTCAATGTACAGTAATTCATAGTATCATCTATATCTTTTTTATTCCATCCTGCTTTTTCCAAGTCAGTTTTTATCTGCTGTACTCCCTGTCCCTGTTTTATTGCATTTTCAATATAGTTTTGCATTGGACTGACTTGTACGGGTTGTACTATCTGCGGTGGAGCAGGTAAGTCAGGTTGTATAATAGTTGTCTTTAAAGGTTGTATAGTATTCTTTTTATCTTTTAATTTTTTTATTATAAAATATCCTCCAAGACTTATTATTCCTAGTGCAAATAATATTATTGGTATCAGTAATACATTGCTCTTGCTCTCAACATTCACATTTGCAGTTATATCTTTCTTCTGTTGTGATACATCCTCTGTTACTTGCACGCTGCACTGGTTTTCTAAATCCTGTGGTTTGCTTGTCTGATCATTGCAGCTACTCCTATCATAATATGCACATGTTTGTTTTCCATTTGTACACTCTCCCCAGTTGCAGTCCCATAATGGGGTACAGGTTATGATTTGTGGTGTCACATTAGTATTATTTACTTCTTGAACATTTGCTGTAGCTAACATCTCTATTGTATTTAATGAAGCATTATTCATATCATTGAAAGTTGCCATGCAGCTCCATTTCCCTGGATAATCATTAAGTGGTTGGTATATTCCTGTGATGATATTCTTATCTGCAGTGCTCTCGTTTATCACATTTGTATTTGCAATGTTTAATACATCTTTATATTCTTCTTTGGGATCATCTATACTGTCTCCCTGTGATAAGAAATTAATATTTAATATTCCTGTTCCTGTATATTCTATTCTGCACCCTAATGTATCTCCTGATTCAAAGTTCTCTTCAGATGAATCAAGTATTTGATTATCTTCATCTAATGTGACTCTTAGGATTTTTACATCTTGTATTGCAGATATTTCAGTATCATCAACAGTCATTCCAGTTATATCATTTATATTTCTGGGATTTAATAATATGAAAAGCATGAAGAATATGAAAAATATTCCTAAAGCTAATAAAGAATTTCCAGAACCTCTTTTCATAGTTGTATAAATAATACTATTGCTTATAAATATTTTGAAAAGAAATTATAATTTTTTTAGAAGGCTTCTGAACTCTTTTGTTTTTGCCTTTATTGAATGTACAGCATCTTCCAATGCCTTTTTTGGCTTGCCTTTATTTACATTTAATGTTAATATTGGACTGCTTACTATTGGATGTTTGAGATTATAACTTGCTAATTCAACACCATCTGTATTCCATAATTCACTTCTTAATAAATTAGCTAAAGTATGGTCTTCACCTTTCATTTCTAACTCTAATAAATTTTTTTCTTCTTTTAAGACTTTTAATTCCATAGTGGTGGTTATTTGATATGTTTTTTAAAGCTTTCTATTCAGCCTGGACATGTAAAACATTCCTAATATTACTAGTGTAAGGAATATGCTTATGTATGTATAGAATGGTGTTTCAGGCCCATTATAATCTCTTGGTAATGTTGTGCATTCTTCAACATATGTTCCATCAGATTGTAACCCAACACCTAATGTTATAGCATCATTATCATCTAATTTTACTGTTCCTCCGCCCGATACTTGTTTCATTGGAGTTACTGTTACTGTTCCTAATCCATCTCCATCCTCATCTATGCATGGGCTTTTCTGGAAACTTACTACTGTCCCTAATGCACTTACATATTGTCCTCCAGGATTACATACTGCCTCTGTAGGATTATTAGCATTTGGTTTACAGCATGTTATGCTTCTTGTTGTTGTATATTCATCACTTAAGCATGTTCCTCCTGTACAGTCTACTCCACCAAGACTTTCGCATGATGGAATATTGCTTTCACATTCTGATCTTGTATTACCCCTTACTCTTGGACAGAAGTCATTACAGTCATTTACCTTATCTCCATCTGAATCTTTGCTGCAGTCTAAACATAATCCTTGCTCATTTCCGTATTTAGCACATGTCTCTCCAGTTGTTGTACACTCTGAATCTTCTGAACATTCTGTTCTTTCACATTTTCCTGTTTCAGGACTGCATATGTTTCCATTATCACAGTCTTCTTGTAATATACATGATCTTCCTACACCATCACTAGAATCTCCATCATCCACTGGAGGCTCACTATCTTTAGTTTTACATTCATGTGTTTCTTGATTGCATTGTCCACTATTACATTGCTCATCAGAATCGCATGTTTTTGGAGCGCAGTTTCCTGATGAACATCTCTGCCAGTCTTGACATTGTGAATCTGCAACACATGCATTGTTAAGGTCTCCTGCTCTTACAGAATCACAGAATCCTGATCTGCAAAGATACTGTCCTAATGGTCCGCAATCTTGAAGTCTGTTGCATGTTCTTTTACATTTTCCTTGTGAACAACCATATCCTTCCTGACAATCATCATTAGCATCACATGTTGTCTCTGTTGGTGTTATCACTGAAGATTTACAACATATTGATACTGGATAGTTTGTATCACTACAACTTGATAGATGAGCATTTGTCTCTGAACTTAATCTTACAACACACTCCCCATTTGTTGCTGTATTGCAATTTCCATTTACTGAGGTACATTGCATATTCCTGTAACAAACTTTTGTTGTATAAGAATTCAATGTTCCTGTTTCTGCATGTGCATTTGTTTCTGCTGATAATTTTAATACTGGAATTGCATCATTTGAGTAGCATGTGTGTATTGTATCTGATTGTGGAAAATTTTCCGGCATGTAACAAACTGCATTCGGATAATTTCCTTGACCATTAAATACTTCAGCATGTGCATTCGTGCTTGTTCCTGCAGAGTTTGATATTTTGAATAATGTTCTCTGAGGAATGCACTCAGTTGATGGCACAATACTAAATACTTCTGCATATGCAGAGAATGATAAAATGACTAATAGAAATAATATTGACACACCTATTTTTTTCATATAAATTTCCCGTCTGTTTTAATATTTAAACATTACTAAAAAATTAACGTGTTCCCCAAACTAATTGTGTTTCTTTTTCTTGTATTAATTGTCCTGTATCTTCATTCTGACAACGCACTAATACTTTATACTGTGAACCATCAAATGTAGTTGAAGATTGTGGTTGCCTATTATCTACGAAATAAATTTTATTAATGAATGTAGAAGGACTCCAATTATCTGAATATAAGTAACTTCCATCTCCAAGATTATATCCGTCATAGGCCTCATCATCTGCTCTACCATGAGGAGCATCAGCATTTAATTGTTCATAATTGTGACCAAGACTGCCACCTCTTCCAGGTTTGGTTTTTACATAGCAATCTAAATCTACGCTATTTGCCACAGCATTAACAACAATCATTCCATCAGGATCTAAGTTTCCCCATGAAGAAAGTATTTTTAATTGTCTAGTATAAGTTAAAAATTGTGTTTGTATCTGACTGTCTTCTGTTCTAGTTGCAACTATCTCAGCTAATTTTTGTATATCTAATTTTGTTTGATCTTCTCTTGCTTTTGAAGCTAAAGATTTTGTCTGCAAATCAACTATTTCTCTTAATACTGTACTTGTTGGTTGCCCATTAGTTGTTAAGATTATATCAGCAGCACCATGATAAGCTTTAGGTAAAGCAATACCCTCTCCAATCGCAAATCCTACTGAAAATACAATTAAAATGATTAGTATTGAACTTATTAAAAATAGATTATTTCTCACCTTAATTTCTTTCATATTATCATTTCACCGCAAACTTCTATTTAAATCTTTTGTTGATTTTCTTTTTAGTTTTACTATTTGTTTTCTTTTTTCTTGTTAATAAATAATATACTAATATTATCAATAATGTAATAACTATCCCACTATATGTATAAAAACTTCCGACCTGTCCAGGATTTGCTCCTTTTGGTAATGTTGTGCATGGTTCATTATATGAAGTATCCCCATTTTCTGTAGTTAATTGATCTGTTGTGATTCCTAATGATTCAAAATATAATGATCCTGAAGTTGGCACACTGACTCTTGAATATCCCTCTCCATCTCCATCTTCATCTATGCATGGTGTTCTGCTTACCTGTACTGGTGCTCCCAATGAACTAATATATTCAGTTGATACACAAGAAACACTCGCTATATCCCCCCCATTTTGTGGTCCACAACATGATATTCCAGTTATACTGTCTATTGCTTCTGGTATTTGTTGTGATTGTTCTCCACACTGTCCACTACATGAGATTCCACCAAGAGCTTCGCATGTTCCCTCAGCAGACCCATCATCTGAACATGTTGCTTTTTTTCCAGGTTTTGTTACGCAACAGTTTTCTATTCCATCATAATTTGAAGATCCTATTCCACAGCCAGCCTCACAGGTTTTTCCATTAATATTCCCACATGAATTATCTGATGTAGTTCCTCCAGTTGTAGTCTGGCAATTAGCAGCATTAGAACAATCACTGTCCTGACAGTCTATTAATGAATTTTGATTATCATCTAATCCATCATCACATATTGTCTCCTTTGTTCTTGTCTCGCTTATAGCTTGTTGATTAGTTAAAGAGGATTTATATAACTTTAATTGGTCTAATTTTCCTGGGAAATATAGTTCTCCTTTGCTTGTGCTTGTTGCTCCTATCAGGAATTTGTGTGTTAACTCATCTGTTGATATTCCTGCTGGTAATTCTGTTTTTGTAGCTTTTAATTCTCCATTAATATACAATTTGACTTTTTCTGTGCTTGTTGTATCAACTACAACCATTATTGTTGTCCATTTCTTATTATAATTACTATCTGAAAATAATGTTAATCCATTTATATTAAAAATTACACTCCCTCTTGTCATTGATAATAAATATTTTGTTCCCCTATCGTTTTTTTCTGTTATTAATGGATATGAATTATCATTTTCAGTATCTATATATGCTGATATTGCCATTGAATATTTGCTTAATCCTGAAAGTCTCTGTAATGTATCAGTAACCTGTACAGCAGATGATGTTGTATCTATTAATAGTGCATTCCCGCTTTTTCCTTCAGCATATTTTATTCCTGTTCTTAATTTTGGATCATGTGTGTACGGAGATAATTCTCCAGGACCATTCAATCCTTCCTTAAGGTTATTCTCAAATCTATATAGATGATCTGCTTCTCTCTGTTCAGTTGTACCCTCTTCAGGTGTCTCTATCTGTAATGGTTGTTCGCATGCATCTCCTATTCCATCACTATCACTATCTATCTGTCCTGGATTAGGCACACTTTTGCAATTATCTGCTGAATTAGTTCTTCCGTCGCAATCAGCATCTTGTGAGGTTCCTGAGACACAGCTTCTGAAGTTTCCCTCATTTTTTATATTCTCATATGTTAATGCATAATTAAAGATTTTAACTTCATCTATTGTTCCCATATAAATATTTAATTCATTTGTATTATCCAGTGTTGCACTATTTACATCACTCGCCCCTATTAATAATCTATAAGCACTATCTGCTCCCTGTAAATCTATCACTCCTATTTTCTGTGCTACAAGTATACTATCAACATACATCTGTATTAATCTCTTCTCTCTATTTACAACTATTGCAACATGCGATGTTCTCTTGTCATACTGGTCTCTTGGTGATTGTATCCTCCCACCTTTATACTCAAATACAAAATTATCATTATTAGCCCCTAGTGCATATCTCTCAGTTATTCCCTTATTATATTCTGAAATTATTGGCATATAATTTTCATATTGTGTAATCCTATTAAGATAATCAGGACTTACCCATGCCATTATTGTAAAACTTCCTTTGCTTACTTTTGCTGTTTCAGGCAATGCTATTGCATATTTTGATTTTATGTTAAATGCATATCCAAACTTTGCTAAAGGGAATGTTGTACTCCCTGCTAATATTGCTTGTTCATTGCAGTCATTTGTAGAACATATTATTTTTCCATTATTAATTCCTGTAGAACTTAAATCTTTGAGGCTTTTCTCATTAAAGTCTAAAAAAGCAATTAGTGGTGATCCTTCCTGTACTAGTGCAGTCGTAATATAAATTAATGATAAAGTAAATAATACTAATGAAGATAGTACAACAATTAACTTATGATATTTTATTTTTTCTCTTTTTTTCATTAAGAAAGCATTAGATTTTCTCTAGATGCCACACCCCTATTTTTACTTCATACTTTTGTTTTTTGTGGAATTTATAAAGCTTATTGATTATGAAGTCAGTTGCAATTATCTCTTTTACAGAAAATCCGTTTTCCTTGCTGATTTTTTCTATGAAGTTTTTGCTCTCTATTTTATGTAGTGAATAAATATTATTTGTTGTTTTAAATGCTTTCAGTAAGAATTCCTTGTCAGCTTTCCTGTTCTGCACTCCGAATGGTGGATTCATTAATACTGTATCTGTTTTCTTATTGAAGGAATTTATATCTATATTAAGATATTCAGCATTTTTATAATTTTTAGAATTATCTTTGCAGACATTGATTGCCTCTTTATCAACATCTAAAAAATAGACTTTTTCTGCGCCTAATGATAATGCTCCTATTCCGAGTATACCACTTCCACATCCTAGATCAGCAACTGTTTTATTCTCTATATTTCCATCTTGGTATGCTTTCCAGATTAATAGTGATGCTAATTCTCCATCTGTCTGGTACTGTTCAAGTTCTACTTTAAAATTTTTTAAAGGTTTTAGTTTGCTTAATATTATTGATAATTGTTTCTTGTTCATTTTTTCTTAAGTAAATCACCTATTGTTAAACTTCCAGTATATTTCTCATTCGGTACTTGTTTTTCAGCAATGCCTCTTTTTGAGATAAGTCTTATTCCTAATAGGTTTTCAAACTTTTTTGCAAGTTCTATTGTGGGCCTTATGTCTGCTCTCTCTATTTTTGATATTAAAGATATTTTTTCCTGCAATTTTATTGATAATTCTTCTTGTGTCAGTTTTAATTGTTCTCTTTTATTTTTGATTAAGAGATTATATCTGTCATCAACATATTCTCCTGTATCATCATATGCCTGGCTGAATGTCCTTCTCTGATTTGTAAAACTTTTCTCTTGTATTAAAGTTCCGAAGTTTTTACAATTGTCACAGACACTCATGCTTACGCTCTCTATTAATGATGTGAATAATTTTTCAGAAGTTTTTCCGCATAGTTCACAGTTTGCCATTTAATAAAATAAGAATGTTTAAGTTTAATAGTTTTACTGAGTAAACGAATTTTCCAATAATCTTTTATATTATTATATATCGCCATAGTATATATGGATTACATGCAGATTCTGGTGTGGATAGCTTTCTACTCCTCATTATATATATTGATTTTCTGGTTATTGACATTCTTCGAGAAAGGATTATTGACTGAGACTAAGAAAATAAAGTATTTCCCTATGGTTACAATAGCAATTCCTGCTTATAATGAAGAAAAGAATATTATAGAGACTGTGAATTCTGTTCTTGCATTAGATTATCCTAAGAATAAATTAGAGATAATAGTCATTGATGATGGTAGTAAAGATAATACTCTTAATGTGATAAATAAATATCTTAAGACTAATAAGTATAATAATGTTAAAGTTATTCATCAGGAAAATGCAGGCAAGGGTGCAGCTCTGAATAATGCTATTAAAAATTCTAAAGGAGAATTCTTTGTCTGTTTGGATGCTGATTCTAGTGTTGCTCCTGATGCTTTAAGGAAGATGGTTCCTCATTTTAGTGATAAGAAAGTTGCTGTTGTACTTCCACTGATGAAGATTCAATCTCCAAAGAGTCTTCTTCAGAAGTTGCAGTGGTGTGAATATTTATTGAATTTTTTCTATAAAAGTCTTATGTCAGTATTGGACTGTGTTCATGTTGCTCCAGGTCCTTTCAGTGCTTATCGTAAATCAATTCTTCATGAAGTTGGTGGTTTTGCAGAGCACAATCTTACTGAGGATCTTGAAGTATCTCTTAAGATTCAAAAAAAACATTACAAATTATTACAATTATTGGATGCTGAAGTTTATACCAAAGCGCCTGTTACTTTCAAGGCTTTTTGTAAGCAGAGGAATAGATGGTATAAGGGGACTTTGATTAATTTATTTGATTATAGGAATATGATATTTAACAAGAAGTATGGTGATTTTGGTATGCTTCAATTACCAAGAGTAATGTTCTCAGGTTTCCTTGCTGTTTCTTTTATCTTATTGACATCTTACAGGTACGTTTTCAAGCCTTTATACAAGCATATTGTTAATTGGAATGCTATCAATTTTGATTTTACTGTTTTTTTAAGTAATCTTGAATTCCCTTTTACATGGTTTGATATTAATTACACAAATCTTTTTTTTGCTTTAGTAAGTATAACTCTAGCTTTGATAATAATTAATTACGCTTACAGTTTTACAAGGGAAAAGGTTTTTAAATATGGTTTTGTCTCAGTACCATTATACATTCTTGTCTACGGGATGTTAGCAGCATTTGTCTGGCTTACTGTTTTCGTAGACTTGGCTAGAGGTAAAAGACAAAAATGGTAGAAAGAGCAGGTGTAAGTAAAAAAAGGTATTTTTTAGCATTTCTTTTAGCTACTGGAATTTTTAGTATTGGATTGCTTTTAGGTATTACACTTACTAGTGCAAAGCTCTCAGAAGTTGAGAAATTGCAGATTGAATTCAGGAATAGGTTGACTAATTTGGAGATGGAAGATTTATTGACTGAAGGTAAGATCTGCCAGTTTAGTGATGTTGATAATCTTGTTGATGAACTAAGCAAGATTGGTGAGACTCTTACATCTATAGAAAATGATCCTTCTACAAATCATGATGATATTTTGGCTTTGAAAGAGTATTATTCTCTTCTTGAGATAAGACACATGATTTATATGCAAAAGTTCAATGAGCAATGCGGCAAAAAACTTGATATAGTATTATATTTCTATTCAAATGATGAAGAAAAATGTATTGATTGTTCATCTCAGGGTTATATTTTATCTTATATAAGGAACAAGTACAGTAATGTGAGGATCTATTCTTATGATATTGATATTGATAATCCTGCCATTAGGACTCTTATGAAACTTAATAATGTGACAGCAGCACCTAGTCTGATTATCAATGATGAATTTTACTCAGGTTATCAGGATAAGAAATTGATAGAAGAAAAAATATCTAGCTAGTATAGTTTCCAGGCTGTCTTATATATTCATAAATTTCTACATCACCATTATCAAACATTTTCTTAAAGTTATTTGGGCTGTATCTTAATAGGAATATTAGTTCTGTCTCGCTTTTCCCCCATAGATGAGTTATTAGATCCTTATCTAGCCAAATATATTGTATGTTATACCTGTTTATTATTGATGTTGCAGTATTTATATTCTTAGCATGCAGTAATCTTCTGCTGTCTAGTAATCTTGATTGTACATTTCTTGCATAGAATGTATTATCATCTATAAAATTTATTCTTCCAACATATGATATATAATTTCCTCTTGTATAATCTGAGAATACCATGCTTGTGCTGTTCTGTCCTTTTAGGAAGTCAAAAGCCTCTTTGAATCCTTTTGATGGACTTACATTTGGTGCCTCATTCAGGAAAGCCAGTCCAGAGAATATTATTCCGCATATTACTACTAATATTGTAAAATATCTTAATGTGTTTGATCTCCATTCATGGTTTAGGAAATTATTGAATCCTAATGCTGCAAAGAATGCAAGTATAAATGTTAGATAGAATATTAAGAAATTGAAATAGAATGCTCCGAATATTAATACTGTTAATATTATATAATATAATAAGAATTTGTATTTCTGTTTCCAGTATGTGTAAACTCCTATGAGTGAAAGGAAAAATGTGAATATGCTTATTCCAAATATTGATCCAAAATCAGAGAATAATAAGTTTAACATCCGTGGGAGTGTAAAACTATTAAAACCAAATATTACCTCTGGCAATCCTGCATATAATAGTTTATAGAATTGTATTATGAAAGCAGATAATAAAAATAAGCTCAAGTATAATGTTTTTTCCCATTTATGATTTTTTAGTGCTTGCTTAGTATTATATAATAAGATTATTAATAATGTTAATATGCTGAAGAATCCTGTAAGCCCTAGGACTATTATTGATGCTGTCTCTTTTTTTCTTAGTGATAGATATATTCCTAGTAGTAACATGAATAAAACTATTCCAGATTTTGAAGGAGTACTGTAAAGATAGATATAAGCAGGCGATAATATAAGGAATAATGAAGCAAGCCCTTTGATATTATCATTATAGTTTTTTACTATGAAATAAAAAAATATGAAGCTTAGTATTCCTAGAATAAATGGGAGCCATCTTCCAAGGAATTGCGGGTTTATTGATAATATTAATGGCCATCCGTATTCATTTACAAATAATCTTCCACCATAGCTTAGGCTATCCTCTTTTGGTAAACTTTGAGTATCATGTATGTATTGTGCAGTTCTTAATGAATAATAAGCATCATCCCCTATGAATAATCCATTGTTGTATCTCTCCCTTATGAATATCAAGCTTAGTAATGCTACTATGCAGATGAATAATAACAGATAAAAATGTTTTTTAGCATTTAATAACATAGAAGTTTTCCTCCTTTATGAAACACCTGCTTCCTACTGCATAGCTTAGTTCTTTTATATTATAAGCTTTTTTTGTCTCATCAGAAAGGTATATTGTTGTTATCCCATATTTTCTTGTTAATGATAATGCCTTTGCCTCGCTTAATCCTGTATAGAGCACTTTGATATCATTTATTCTCTCTACTGGTGATGGTGCTAATAAGAAGTTTGAATCTATTACATTTTTTCTCTCACCTAATGTTTTTATGAGATTTCCTTCATGTATATTTCCAAGTATGACTGCATCTTTTTCTGTATTGTATTTTATCCAGTTCATATCATTAAGTTTTTCTGCGCTTATGCTTTGTGAATTTTTTGCTAATGTATATGAAGGTATGAATGAGAAAAATACAAACAGGACTAATAATATTATTGTAAAAAGATTCTTTGCAATCCCTATTTTTGAGACATCAAGGAATTTGTATATAGAATTCAGTGTTATTGATGTAAATATTGCAAATCCTATTGATAATATGACTAATCCGAAGCTTAATGTTACTAATCTGAATGATAATAAGAATAATATTCCAAGCATAAATGAACTAAATAAGTATATTGATTTTTTCTTATTGTTTGTTATACCTAAGTACATTCCTATTGCACCTAATAATAAACTAAAGATTCCGACATTTAATACAAGGTCTATAGGTGTTAGATCTTTGAACTTATCTACAAGTATATTCAATGGTGCATTCTGCCATATTATATTTACTCCGTATGTGAAGAATGCCTTCTTGTATATTATGAAACTTACAAGCATTACAAATAATATTGAGAGTATTGCAGCCTCTTTTTCAATTTTTGATGCATTCAGTGCCCCTCCTCCCATTAGGAAAAAATAGAATAATAATACAAGTATTAAGATGAATACTGTTGCATGTGTAAGTGATAATAATAATAATGATATTAAAAACATTATCAGCAATCTTCTATTCTCAAGTTTAAGGAATAAATATAATACTAAGAATAATAATGGTAGTGCAAGTGTATATACAGTTAGTTCATTTAATGTATGGTTTATCAATCCTGGTATGAAAGCTGATAATAATGCACTGAACAATGCACTTTTAGCATCACCTGTTAATTCTTTTGTTATTAAATATACTATTATTACAAGTGTTGATATGAGTATTTCTGAAATTATCTTTATCCATAGTAAATTTCCAAAGCTGAGTAAAGCAAGTAATAAGTGATATAATGGTGGATAGATTATTATTCTTCCGCCATAACTTAATGGATCATACTTTAGTAGGTGATGTTCCTTTACTATATCCTGTACTTGTCTTAGGTGAAAATATGAATCATCACTTTTGAAAGCTTCGGTATTTAGGCTGAAATATAATCTGAAGGTTAATGTACTAATTAATATTATGGCTAGGATTAAGTATTCAGTTTTTAGTTTCATTTGCTGGAACTGCCTCTTCTGTCCTTGCATCATTTTTGTTTTCACTGATCTGTAATTTATTTTTGAGTTGATCTTCAACAATATCAAAATAATCATAGAATTTTGTTGTTAGTTTTATTGTCTTTGATCTTCCTGTAGGTTCACTTGTTATAAAACCAAGTTCTTTTAATACCCCTATATGATCATATGCTTTGTTTCCTCTTATTTTTATAATCTCATGTTGTAATGCAGGATTTTTATATGCTATTACTGCTAGTGTTTCCTGTGTTGGCTTGTCAAGTTCGCTATCAGTTAATAATGTCTCAGTAAGATATAGATACTCTTTTTTTATTCCTAGTTTGAAGGCATTTCCTTGTTCTAAGATATATAATGCACCTGTTTTGTTTTGGTAGTCTTTTCTTAATTCTTCAAGTACATTTTTCAAGTAACCTATACTACCTATTCCTGAGAGTCTTCCAAGCTCTTCCAGGTTGATGAACCTTCCTGTTGTAAAGAGAACTGTCTCTACTTTGTTCTTGTCTTCTTGCATATCCTTGTACTGGTTATGTTGTTTAAAAACTTTATGCCTATCGCAGGTATTCATATATTGAGAATTGAGGATATTTCTTGATAATGACCATATCTTTTGTAAGTTCCATATATTCAGAATTATTATATATAATAAATATTCCTGGATTTATATTATTTTTATCTATTTTCAATGTTTTTAATTGTGTATAATATGCAAATACAGGATAATTATAATGAGTATAGATTGTAATATTGTTATAATTATTTTTTATGTATGATGAAGCCTCTATTTCATCTGTTGTTGTATGATAGATGAATGGTTCATTGATAATATTATTTAATGATGGATAAAATGATAATAAGAATAATATTGAAAGTAGTGGTATTGTATAATTTCTATTTTTATTATTGATTAAACTTCCCATTCCTCTTGCACTTATCAATGATAATGGAAGTATTATTGGTATTGCATATCTCAGTTCTTTATGAGGATTTATGCTTAAGTATAAAATAAAGATTATTATCCATGAGATAAACACTATATCAATTCTTTTCTTTCTTGATTTTATTATCCAGGCTATAACTCCTGCAAATACAATATATGTAAATACATTAGCAATATTCTTTAGATAATAAAATAAATTTTCATTATTGTCTGTGACCATTTTCTGGCTTTTGATAAATAATTCAAGAAAATATCCCTGCGTTATATGAACCCACAGTAAATAAGGCATTAATACAACACTAAATCCTGAGATGAAATAGATTATTTTTTCTAATCTTTTTTTGTTTATTATAAAATAAATTATATAAATCGGGATTATAACTAGTGATGTGAATTTCATAAGTATTGCAAGTGCTAAGAATGCACCTGATAATAGATTATTGATATTGGAATTATTTTTTTTTATTAGGAAATAGAATGATATTGAAGCTAATGTTATCGCAGGTACATCTGTCATTATATAATTTGAGTTCAATACTATGAATGGTGTAAACGCTGTTATTATTGCAGCAATTATTCCTGTTTTTTTATCATAGAGTTCATTTCCTATTAGATAAGCAAATATCGGCAATAAAGTACATATTAATGCAATAAGTATACTCACTACGAATACATTATGCCATATATAAAATATTCCTGTAATTAATATTGATAATAATGGTGGCCTGAAATTCCATTCATTGTATGACTCTGATCCTGAATATATTATCTCAGCATTTTGTAAATATACAGTCTCATCCCACCAATGCGATGTTCTTAGTGGTACTAATCTTATTGTGAATGTAATAAGTATAAATAATATTACTATTAAAATAAATAATTTCTTCCTATTTTGCATTTGTCTTATTTAGTGAATAAATGATTTAAATCTATCAGTAATCGATCTTATACCTTAATACTGCAGCAACTCCACCTAGATCTCTTAATTGCACTCCCTCTTTTGTTTCTGTGCTTATTATGAATAATTGTGCTCCCGTATTGCTTGCTAACTGTTCTAATTCTTCCTCTTGTTTGAACTCTTCAGATATTAAGACTTTTTCTACTGCTCCCATCTCTAATGCTTTTTTTACATCACTAAATCCATATGCTATCTTGTCTGAATTCTTTGCTAATAACTCTAGTATTTCCTGCACTAATTTTTTCTCTTTTATTATCTCTTCCTGTGCTAGTATATCCTGACTCTTGTTTACTAATTCATGCAGTCCAGATTCATCTGTATATGCTATATCTTTTATTCCTATAACTATTTTTTTTAACTGATTGTTTATGTAATCTCTGCTATGAAAAGATTCTTTTGTAGGTCCAGGCCCTCCAATTAATATTCCTCTTAGATCTTTTCCTAATGCAAGGAATTCTGTGTTTGCTATATCTGCTATTCTCTTGTAGAATTCATGTTCTGCTTCCTCTTTTAGTCTTGCATATCTTGCTTGTGAAAAACCTCCTACTTGTAGTTTTCCTGGAACATTTGATCCTAATTGTTTTATTACCTGTATGCTTTTTCCTCTTATTAATCCGATTGTTGCCTCTCTGTTATCCATTACTATTAGGCCAAAAGTATCTTTGACAGCTAACATCTGTTCTAGTTCATCTGTTACAAATGTCTGGTCGCACCTGTACATCCTTATGTTTATTGGCAATGGAGGTTCTACACTCCAGACTCGTAAATCTGTTTTTCCTTCCTGGCTTGCTAAATTTCCTGCAAAAGCAGCCAGTCCATTTGCTGGTGTCTGTTTATACAATCTTAGATGCCTGACCATTCTTTCTAGACTGTCTATTACATGCTGCCTTGTTGTATTGTCTTTGATATTAGAAGCTGTACCCTGTTCTTGTACTAGATGTTGTACTATCTTGATTATATCATATCCAGCTGGGATGTATACAGTAACTAGCTCTGTATGCCTTCCTCTTACAGCCTTTAGTTCATTGACTAATTTTCTCAGTTTGAAGTGTTGTTTTGTGTCTAGCATTGTATTTTATATGAATGAATATTATTATAAAGTTATAGGCTAAAATTCTATCTTTAATTCTTTTCCGTATTCTATCTTTTCTGTTTGTGTTACTGCTTTGATATCTCTTTCTACTTCTTTTAATATTTTTTTATTTAATACTAATGTTTTTATTGGTTCTTTTAACGATTTACCAATTTTTGTTTTTTCTTGTCTTGCATAACTTGCCACTTTAACTAATTCCTCTCCTATCTCTAATGCATTTTTATTCTCAATTTTAATTGTTTCTGGCCATTTATTCAGATGTATACTATTTACTTTTTCATTCTTAATGAACAGATTATGATATAATTCTTCTGTGATATATGGCATTATAGGTGCAAATAATTTTAATATATTTAATAAGCATGTATAAAGTGTATATTTTGCGCTCTCTTTCTCTTTTGATTCTTGTTCCGAATATAATCTATATTTTATTAGTTCTAGATAATTATCACAGAAATCTTTCCAGAAGAATAATTCTATTGCTGCTTTTGCTTTGCTGTATTCATACATTTCAAAACTCTCAGTACATATTTTTATTGTCTCATTTAATTTTGATAAGATCCATTGGTCTACTATTTCTAAAGTTGTTTCTTTGAGTTTATAATTCTCTAATGTTATCTGTGTAAAATTGAATGCATTCCATAATTTTGTTATTGTCTTCTGTCCTGTAGCTAGATCCTTATCTAAATATCTTAGATCATCTCCTAATCTTGATCCTGCTGCCCAGAATCTTAATGCATCTGCAGGATATTTCTCTAATACAACTCCAGGTTCTACTGTATTTCCTTTTGATTTATGCATTGCCTCTCCTTTTGGATCCAATACATGTCCTGAGATTACTATGTCTTTCCATGGAGCCTGGTTATTATGATATACTCCTTTGATTATTGTATAGAATGCCCATGTTCTTATTATATCATGTGCTTGTGGTCTTAGACTGCATGGATACATTTTCTCAAATTCTAGATTTGAAGAATTATCTTTTGCCCAGTTTAGTATTATTTGTGGTGTCACACTTGATGTGGCCCATGTATCCATTACATCTCTCTCTCCCTCAAATTCCGTTGATCCACATTTGCATTTCCCTTTAGGTTTTGTTGATAATGGTTCTACTGGTAAATATTTCTCATCAGCAACTAAAACACTGGAACATTTTTTGCAGCTCCATACTGGAAAAGGAACTCCGAAATGTCTCTGTCTTGAGATACACCAGTCCCACTGTAGTCCTTCTATCCAGTGTTCATATCTTAACCTCATGTGTTCTGGATACCATTTTATTTTCTTTCCTACTTCTATGAATTTCTCTTTATTTTCTAATATTTTTACAAACCATTGTTTTGTTGTCAAGAACTCTATCTCTGTCCCGCATCTCTCATGGACATTTACATTATGTTTTATTGGTTTTTTATTTAATAATAATTTATTTTCTTCTAAGTCATTTAATATTTCTTTTCTTGCATCTTTTATTGTTAATCCTGAATATTTTCCAGCTAATTCATTTAATTTCCCATCTTTTGTAAATACTATTCTTGGTTCTATCTTTCTTTTATTTATTGCTTCTACATCATATTTATCTCCATAAGAACATATCATCAATATTCCTGTTCCTTTTTCAGGATTAGCAGATTCATCAGCATATATTGTTACTTTTTGCTTGAATAATGGCACTATTGCTTTTTTTCCGATTATTTTTTTATATCTTTTATCTTCTGGATGTACATATATGCATACACATGCTCCTAATAATTCAGGTCTCGTTGTTGCTATGACTATCTTCTCTCCATCTTCTAGTTCAAATTCTACATCATTAAAAGTAGAATCTAATTCTTTGTCTTCAAGATCAGCCTGTGCTATTGCTGTCTGGCATTGCACACACCACATTGAGGGAGCTGTTTGTTGATAGACTAATCCTTTTTTATGCAAATCCAAGAATGATTTTTGTGATGTCCTTATACAATGTTCATCTATTGTTGAATATACTTGTGAAAAATCACAGCTCATTCCTATTATCTTCCAGTCATTTACAAAATCAGGTTTTATTTCCTGCAAGGTTTTTTGACATAATGCTACAAATTCCTGTCTCTGCATTTTTGTTGATTTTACATTTTTAAGTTTCTCAATTAATCTCTCAGTTGGTAATCCATTATCATCAGTTCCGAATGGGTAGAATACATTTTCTCCTTTCATTCTGTGATATCTTGCTATGAAATCTTGTTGACTATAAGAAAAAGCATGCCCTATATGCATCTTTCCAGAGACAGTTGGTGGTGGTGTATCTATTGAATATATTTTAGCTTTGGATTTTAAATCAAATTTGTAAGTTTTTTCTTTTTCCCAGTAGGCAATCCATTTCTTTTCTGCTTCCTTGAAATCATACTTTTCCATTATTTCTTTCGCTCTTTGGAACTTATTTAAAACTTTCTAAAGATTATATGATTCTTATTATAGACCTTATTCTGTGCAGCCCAAATCTTCTTAACGGATTTAATATTTTTTTATGTGAGCCTCCATTATATTTTTCCGGATTGAAAGTTTTCAGTTCCATTTTATTGTTTAATAATGAAGTCATATGGTCATATGCAAAACACAATCTGTAAAGATCAGTACATAAATTTTCTTCTCTCTCAGTATGGTCTATATAGACATCAAGTTTTAGTATCTTGTTGAGTATTGTCTCTCCATCTTTTATTTTATCTGCAAATATCTCGAATCCGTCAAGTATTATCCATTTTGTATTTCTTGAATTCTTTATATCTTTAAGGTCATTATCTTCTAAGAACTTATAATATGATTCTACTGAATTTTTTATCTTCTCTTTCAGATATCCTGTTTCGTAGACAAATCCAAGATATTCTAGTGTTAATGATGAATACCCTAAATCAAATCCGCCGTTCTCTGGATAATACACTTTTTTTGAATCTAATACTCTGTGTATTTTTTTCAGTCCTGCATCTGTAAATGAGTGGTTATCTAGGAATAGTCCTCCCAAGATTAATGATGCTCCTGCTGCAGCTTCCTGGTTTGTGTATACAATTTCATTTTCATGTGAAAGCCATTTAAGGGAATTTTCCAGCATATCCTTCCACTCTTTTTTTATATCTTTTTGTAATAATTTAAATGTCATTGTCAATGAGAATGTTATGAATGCAGTAGCAGAGAATGAAGAATCTTTTTTTGAATATTCTGGAAAACTTCCATTTTGGTTCTGTATAGATATAAGGAAATTTATGCCATTTTCTATTCTTGTATACATCTCTTTATTCTTATTTCTTATATACATCCAAACCATTGATAAGATAGATTCCTGCCATCTTGCATTACAATAATCAGTTTCTCCAGTATGATATGGATAAAAGAAACATCCGTTTATATCCTGTAATTTTATTAATGATTGTATTGCCTCAGTTATTCTTTCCAGCAATATATCTTTTCTGCCCATATATTTTAGGAAATGAGGTTTATTATAAATTTAACCACATAAGCAAGATTAATAAATAATATACTCTGATTAGTATTATGAAATTAGATTTTATCTTATTGTTCGCAGCAGGTATAATAGTGAATATCCTGATATTATTTATTTTGACTTTTAGGTATAATATGATTCTTAAGACTTTGTTTAATGATTCTATGAAATTTATAAATTCATTTTTCATGCAGAATGCATCTTTTGTTTTAGGTTATATATCACCTTTCAAGATAGGAGGTATATTAGCCAAACCGCTTATTATAAAAAAGTACACAAGTATTAAACCTAAGGATACATTATTTTCAACTTTCGTAGAGATAGTTCTTGATTTATTGTGGCAGGTTGCATTGTTTCCGATATTATTTATATTTGTAGGAAAGAAATTTTTTGACTCTCATGAGTTCTTGATAAGTTTCATTCTTGTAGCAATATCAATAATTATATTTATGATTTTAATTATAAATAAGGACCTCTCACTTAGAATTGTAGGATTATTTTTCAGGTTGATGCCTAAAAAGTTTAATATTGTGAAAAAGATTTATAAGGGTAAAAACTGGGTTGAAACATCTATTTCAAAACTCAGGTTATTATTTAGTGATAAGAGGTTCATGTTCAAGTTTTTTATACTTACAGTGGTTTTATTATTTTTGAACCCATTAGTTCTATTTTTTACATTTAAGATGTATTCTCTCAGTCTTGGATATTTTGTTGCTCTATCGCTTTACTGGCTGACTTTCATTATCGGCAGGCTATCAGGTCTTCCTGGAGGTCTTGGTGCACGTGATGCAAGTCTTGGTTTCCTTCTTATTGCTCTTGGTGTTGATGCTTCTTTATCTGTTAAAGTAACTGTCGTCTCAAGATTGATTTTAATGTTGCCTCATTTGGGATTTGGTATCCCAGCATTGGTTTATTATGGAACTAATGGAATGATAAAAAAGTTTAGAAAAGATGTTTCTTAGAATTCAAAAGCTTTAAGAATAATTACTTAAACCTATTTTTTAGTGAGGATGTAGCTCAACCTGGGAGAGCACCACGCTGAAGCCGTGGATGTTGGGACTGAGTAATAGAAATATTATCAGCAACAAAGTTCAAATCTCTCCATCCTCACTTTTTATTTTTAGAAATAATTTAATTCTTTACTTTCTCTTTCTTGACAAATTCTCCACCTTTTGTATTTCCTAATGTTACACACCATCCGTTGAAGAAATAATGTTGGCATTTTATTGCTAAATTAGCATATATTTCAAATTTATTTTTTTTCGCATCTTTTGAGAAACAGAAATCATACCATATAGTTTTCATTTCATTGTTTTTAGAAGGTTCATATCTGAATTTTATTTTTTTCAGTGCATTTTTGCTCATCATCAGACATGACATAGAACAATAATCGGATTTTACTAGTCCCTCTTTGTTTTGCATTACACTTTCTAGATCAAAATATTTATACTTCCCAGGATTTTGTATATCATCTATTCCCAATAATGCTATATTTCTTGAGCTTCCGTCAGGTTTTAATAATAAATGTGGTACTACTCCTGTTACGATATCTTTCTTTGTCTCTAGCATTAATTCTATTAGGTTTGGTGGTGGTACTACATCCTGTTCTAAGCATATGAAATAATCATAATCTTTTAATGCAATATCTCTAAGCATATTCATTCCTTCAGTTATACTTTCACCCATATTATCATGATGTATCGTTTTTATGACATTATATCCGAACTTTGCTATCTCTTTTGCATACTTGTCAGTTTTAGAATTATCTATTAATACTACATCAAAATTTTTATATGTTAATCTTCTTAATCCTGCAACATAATTTCCCAAACAGTATCTTTTTACATCAGCAACAGTGCATCCTACTAAGATTTTTGGTTCCATGAATTTTTTTAGTGTCATTTTATTCCAGAATCAATTGTTTCCAGCATATACAGTTTCATATGCTTTCTCTGTTTTAGGATCAGTATTTTTTGCTTCTATTGGAATATCTAATTTCTGTGTTGTTCCTACTTTCTTGTCTGTTTTCTTGCATATTATCATTTTCTCACATGTCTCGCATATTGGTAGTACTTTATTGTTTAGGAATGTATCTCTGAATTTTGTGAATTCCTCTCCGTACCATACATCTTCAAAGTTTTGTGTTAATATATTTCCCATTGGTTTCTTTATTGCAAAGCAGAATATAAAATTTCCAGAACAGTCTATTCTTGGTATAAATAAATGTTTACAGAAATGTTCCCTGTCTGTCTCTGTGCTTCTGTGATAATAATTTTCAAGTTCTTCTCTAAAATCAAATGGCATGTATCCTACTGTCATCCCTAATTTTTTTGCCATGTTCTCTGCTGCATCCATGCTTATCTTAAGTCTCTCTATTGTATATTCAGGCATTAAGCTGTTATCTGTACCTACTATTGGAAAATTATCTAATGTGTGTGGTATTCCTAATATTTCTGATGTTTTCTTTACTATCTCTGCATTGTATATTCTTTCATATTCAAGTTCCATATAATTTGCACCTGATTGTTTTATTTCTTTTATTAGATCAGGGAAATAATCTAAGTTCTCTTTTGTTATTACTGATACAACATTTACGAATAATCCTTTCTTTCTCATCTCTTTTATGTTTTCCATTGATCTCTGGAATGCAAATTCTTTTCCTCTTATCTGATTATGAATTTTTTCAGGACCATCTACTGATACTGTCACATTTGTCATGTCTTTATATTCTGCTAATTTTTCTATCATGTCTGGTTTTAGCAATGTTGCGTTTGTTGCTACTGTAGCTAATATCCCTTTAGTTTTCAGGAATTCAAGCATATCGAATATATCTTTTCTTAGGAATAATTCTCCACCGATCATCATTATCTTTTTCAATGACGGGATCTTATCTATCATTATCTTGAATTCATCTAATGTCATCTCTCTTACTTTTGTTGTGACTGCGAAATTGATATAGCACATCCTGCATCTTAGGTTGCATTTTCCTGTTGGTTCCCAGATTAATGTGTCTGGCATTGGCACTTTTCCTGATTTTCTGTACTCATGGAATTTATCTTCTAAGTTTTCATAATATTTTTTTAAGTAGTACTTTCTAGCAACATTCATGACTCCTAGATTAGAAGCTAGATTTTTTAGTTTATTTGGTACAAATGACATTTTATCTCTTTAAAGAATCAGACTTTTACTTCCTTTTTAAGTTTTGCGGATTTATAGAGGGCTAGAACTATTTTTAGGGTTTTTAATCCATCATCTCCTGTCACAGATGGTTCTCTATTATCTTTTATACTATTAATGAAATCATTTATTTGATTCCCTATACTCCCTTTTTTTATATATAATAAATGTATCATATTCTGTATTTGATTTATAGTTGATCTTAAAAAATTTCTTGAATAGACTCTTAATATATGCATTCCATTGAAACTATAGAGAAGTATATTTCCTTTCACACATTTTATTTCTATCCTGTCTGGCATAGTCTTTGGAGATGTTACTGTTGCATCTATTTCTGCCATGATATTATTCTTAAAATTAATAGTAGCGTGTGCTGTGTCTTCAACTTCCATTTTATATTTATACATCAATTCACTTTTTACGCTTTCAGCATCTCCGAATAAATATCCTAGAAGATTAATATAATGTATAGCCTGTATCATTAATACTCCCCCTCCTGAAGTGTTTTGTTTTGATCTCCACCCTCCTGAGCTTTCATAATATTCTTTTGTTCTATGCCACATCATCTTGACAGTTACATGTTCTATATTACCAAATTCTTTCTTATCTATTATTTTTTTTGCTAACAATATGGCTTTATCAAATCTTTTTTGTGATATTACACTTAGTTTAACATTATTTTTTTTGCATTCTTCTACTAATTTTTCTGCTTTTGTTAACGATATATCTATAGGTTTCTCAACTAGAACATGTTTTTTTGCATTTGCTGCTTTTATTCCTAGTTCTGCATGTGTATTATTTTTTGTTACTATATCAACAGCTTGTATATCTTTATCTTTTAATAATTCCTCATAATCAGTATAAGCCTTGATGCCATATTTTTTCGCGAATTCCTCAGCTCTTTCTTTGCTTTCGCTTCTTACAGCAATTAATTTAGCATCTTTATTTTTTAATATTGCCTTTGCATGTACATCTGCTATAGTTCCTGTACCTATTATGGCAAACCCTATTTTCATAAGTAGTAAGTCTTATTGATGATTAATAAAACTTTGTTTAGGAAAAGATTAATAAATAAATGATTTATTCCAATTATATGGCAGAAAGACCAGCATGGGTTAAAGACAAAAGTGTAGCTGAAGATTTTGAAGTTATCAGATGCAAACCCTATGATGATTATAAGGATCATAAGAATGATGATGGTTGTTATGTTCTGATAAGAGTCTATTTCGATACTTATGAGATTGGTGTTGCTGTCTGTGATTATAAACATATGATTCTTAAAGAATTTAGAGGTAAAAGACCACAGGATATCTATAACTCATTGTTTGAATATTCTGAAAAAAATAATCTTAAATGGTTCAATAATCTTCAGCATGCTGCTTATTTAGGCAAAGAATTGAAAAAAGCAGAATTATCATTGGCTTTAGGTTCTAATAGTTATTATCAAGAATAAATTTTTATTTCTCTACTCTAACTAATAATGTTCCTTGGTTCTCACTTGTTTGTCCACCACTAACTACTACTCTGCATCCTGTTGTTCTTATTCCGCCATTTAGGTCTTGGACTAATAATGGAATTACTGGTGTTTTAGCACCTGATGGTAAAGGATATTCTAATGATTCTGATTCTTTAGTATCATAAAATAAACATCTTAATTTATCATCTTTTATTGGAGTTGTAACAAGTTTAACTTTTACATCTCTTTCTTCTAAATTTAAAACAACAACTTTAACAGACCTATCACCTTCTGGTTGGATTGACACACTATCTGGCGATATTGTTAAAAAGTTTGTAACATCACTTAATCCTTCAGATAACTGTTTTTGTGCATCCTCAAATGTCGCATCAGAAAGATCTAAAACTCCTATTTTGATTTTATTTACAAAGAATAGCCCAAATGATAATTATTCAACTCCAATTACAATGACTATTATTGTAGTCATAGAAAGTTCCATAGCACCCTTTTTATTTATCATACAATTTTACCACTATTGTTTCTTATAAATCTTTTTATTTAAAATTATAATAAAAAAATAAAAATTTAGACTTCATTTAAGTCAAGATCATTGTCTAGATCATCTAATTGTTCATCAGAACTGCTGTAATCTGGCTCATTGAAAAGTTCAGAATCTAGATCTTCTGAAGAACTTTCTGTAGATGTTTCTTCACTAGTCTGTTGACTATCAGTTTTACTGCAGCTTATTGCCAATAATAATACTAAGACAATCAATATTGATGTTATTTTTCTCATTTACCTCATGCCTCCGTCTCGTTCTTTGCACTTTTGTTTAAAGCTCTTATCTTTGCTGCAGCATCTTTTAAATTCATCTCAGCATCTTTTAGGTTCTTATGTGCGTCAGACATTAATTTTAGTGCTTCAGTTTTTAGTTCCTTGTTATTTGTTGTCCTTGCCTCTTTTATTTTAGCTAGTGCTTTAGCATGGTTTTCTTTTGCTAATGCAACATTTGCTTTGAACTTGTCAACATCAGGTTGTACTGAGCTTATGTCCTTTCCATCTGTCTTCAGTCTGTCAAGTACTTTCTGCATTTTCTTTTCTAGATTTCCAGCCTTGCTTATTATCTCTCCAAGTCTTTTTCCTGCAAATGCCCCATTGATTTCCTTGATTGATCCTTTTGTTTCCTGTAAGTTCTTTCTTAATGATAATGCAACATCTTTAAGTTCAGTCTTTGCTGAATCTTCAGGAAGCCTGTTGATCTTATCTTGTGTATCTTTTAATTTATTTATTATCTGATCAAGAGCTGCAATATGTTCTTCCTTATCCTCAAGGTTTGAAGCTTCTAATCTTTTCTTCTCATTCTCTAATATTTTTAATATATCTTCAGATGAAGTTTTTAAGAATGGTTTTGCCTCAGCTTTGAATTCTCTTACTTTTTTTAAGCATTCAGGTGTCTCTCTTGTCTTTAATACATTCTTGCTGCACCGTTTTGCTTCCTCTTTGAGTTCTTTGTAACCATTTCTTGATTCTTTGACAAGTTTTCTTCCTTCCTTTACATTCTCTTTTGCCTCTTTACGTGCCTCTTTGTTCTGTTCTCTCTCTAATGTTTTTTCATTAGTCTTATTCTCTTCTGCATATACAGAAAATACACTTAATACAAATATACATAATACAAATACTGCTGTTAATTTCTTCATTTTATTTTCCTCCCTGTTTTTATGCTGGATTTGTAACCTGTAGATTATAGCTCTCTAGATTAAAGCTTAAATCTTTCAGTGCTACCCTTGCATCATCTAATGAGTGTATTAACATCTCATGGTTTTGTGGTGTTGGGAATCCTCTTTTTTTCCTGTCATCATTCCACATCTCTGCTTCTAAGAATTTTATTATTCCATTATCTTTTTCTGCATTCTCCTCTCTTAATTCTTTTATTATCATCTCGACTGCTTTCTTTAATTGTTCTGTATTTTTTAATCTGTCACTCTGGTAAGTTATGTCATTCTTTATTTTTTTATCAATTAATGTATTTCCCTCAACAAGCAGTGTCTTCATCTCAAGCAGTCTCTGTTGTATGTTCAGGTATTGTTCCTCATGTCTTCTTGCTGATGTGAAATCTTTTGTTCCTTCTAAGAATTTGCTTATGTGTGTATGTGCATTCCTTAGATTATTCTTTGCACTTTGTAAATAACCTGTATCAGGTTCTTCTATCCTCTTTGATTTGAATATATCTAAAAATCCCATGTTTCTTATGCATCAGTTATTGATTTATAAGAATTTCTGTAAGGGATTATATCATAATCATGTCCGAAACCTTTTTAAAAGACTCAAGTTTCTCATTTCTTACTTTAGATGTAATATCTAATAGAGATTAATAATAATCTCACTTGTTCCGCAAGGAGCGTAATGAAATATGGAAAGCATAAATGATGG
>ERZ1292623.1079-Hain-H51-01um-R1-1079-length-27138-cov-6_pt1 | contig 27138 bp, 29 predicted proteins | sample MGYA00564398_ERZ1292623 | MGnify/ENA primary metagenome ERZ1292623 (study PRJEB36523, sample SAMEA6512633) | groundwater metagenome | collected 2019-01-07 | study: AquaDiva: Metagenomics assemblies of 32 groundwater samples | reverse complement strand
TTTTAAGGTCATTATTTTACCTTAAGTGGTGCACTTCGTTTTAGAACCTAGGTAGGCTATAATATAAAGTATGAAACTTTCAGTAGTGCTAGCAACAAGAAACGAAGAGGAAAATATTGGTAGATGTTTAGAATCTGTAAAGTCTATTGCTGATGAAATAATTGTTTTTGATGAATATTCAAATGATAGGACAAAAGAGATAGCAGAAAAGTATGGTGCAAAAGTATTTTTAGAACCACATCATGATATTTTCCATATTACAAAACAAAAAGCAATTGATATGGCAAAAGGTGAGTGGATACTCCAAATGGACGCAGATGAAGTTGTAACACCAGAACTTACTAAAGATATTTTAAATGTAGTAAATAACAAAAATATAGCGAAAAATCCAAAACTAGAAAAACTTTTTGAAAGACATCAAAAACTTATAGAACAACGTGATGGAAAGATAGGTAATAATTCAGATGAAGTTGTTGCCTATTTTATACCAAGAAGAAATATGTTTTTAGGTAAGCCTTTAATTCATGCTGGAGTCTATCCAGATCCTGCAATTAGATTAATTAAAAGAGGAAAAGCTTGGTTGCCTGCCAAGTCTGTTCACGAAATTATGCAGATAGATGGAAAAGTTGCATGGTTGTATAACGACATGGAACATTATGATTCCCCAACGCTTACAAGATATTTATCTCGTCTAAATCGTTACACAGATTTAAAGGCTCAGGAAATTAAAGATTCAAAAACTCCAAAAAACTTGTTGGCATTTTTGAAGTTCACCATTCTACATCCTACATACTTCTTTCTACTCTTGTATGTTCGTCACCTTGGTTTTTTAGACGGTGTAAATGGTTTCCTTTGGTCCTTCTTCTCCGCTCTCCACTTCCCAATTGCTTATTTTAAATATCTAACAAGTAATTAGATTGGTTGTATAATATTTACATGAGCAATTTTTCAATAAAATTATTAAAATGGGCACAACAAGCTGGTGGGTCTGGCTGGAATAAACATGTAAGCCCTTGGCTCAGAAGAAAAGCAAATAAAAGGATGAGAAATTACTTTAAAAATAGTATAAAATTGGATTTACTTAAATAAATTATATGGATTTAAAAAATAAAGTTATCGTAATAACTGGATCATCAAGTGGAATTGGCAGAACTACGGCTATTAGATTTGCCAAAGAAGGCGCAAAAGTTGTAATTAACTTCAAAACTAATGAAATGGGGGGGGCAGAAACTCTATCAGAAATTAGTAAATATTCAGAGGGTCTGTCAGTTCAAGCTGACGTTTCAAATCCGAAAGAGATAGTAAATCTATTTAGCGAGGTAATCAAAAAGTTTGGAACCGTAGATATATTAATAAATAATGCAGCCATACCAAATGATAGAGTTCCATATCTTGAAGCAAGTTACGACGATATCGTAGAACTTGTAAACACAGATTTAATTGGCCCAATGATGTGTTCTAAAGAAGCATTAAAATATATGCAAAAACAAGGATATGGAAAAATAATTAATACAAGTTCAATTAGAGGCGCAGAGCATGGAGGTAGATCAGTAGTTTATGCTTCATCAAAAGCTGGTATAAATAGTTTTTCAAAAACCTTGGCAAAAATGGTTTCACCAAATATACAAGTAAATGCCGTTGCCCCAGGCTTTGTAAAGACGAGAAACTATGACGGCATGACAAAAGAACAAACAGATTTATTTATTTCTCAAACATATCTAAAAAGATGGGTTACTGAAGATGAAATTGCAGACGCCTTTATATTTCTTGCAAAAAACGATGCCATGACAGGTCAGGTGATTTATGTTGATGCAGGATTTACATTAAAATAAGTTACTAAACTGCTATATAATCTTCTTTGTGACTTCAAACATAGAAATTAATGATAAGTTTAGGGAGGCCTTAAGGCTTGTAGAATCTGGTAAAAACTTATTCATCACAGGAAAGGCAGGAACTGGTAAATCAACGCTTCTAAAGGTCATTAGAGATGCTTTGACAGAAAATTATGTAATACTTGCTCCAACTGGAGTTGCAGCTGTTAATATCGGAGGTCAGACAATTCATTCTTTCTTTGGGTTTCGCCCTGATATTACAATTGAGAAGGTTTTAAGAAGAAAACACCCTAGAAATCCTGATGTTTACAAAAATCTTGAAGTTCTAATAATTGATGAGATATCAATGGTTCGAGCAGATCTTTTAGATTGTGTTAATACTTTTTTAACTATGCATGGTCCAGAAAAGGGAAGGCCATTTGGTGGAGTGCAACTTATATTTATAGGAGATTTGTATCAATTGCCTCCAATTGTTACATATAAAGAGAAAGAAATATTTAGTGAAATGTACTTAAGTCCATACTTTTTTGATTCAAAAGCGTTTAGTGAAACTGAATTTAAAATAGTTGAACTTACTAAAATATACAGACAAACAGAACAAGAATTTATAGATATTTTAAACGCCGTAAGAAATAAATCCGTCGATGATGATTTACTTTTTACGCTTAATAAACGAGTTGATTTTAATTTTGATCCTGAGCCTGTCGAAGGGTATATAGAGTTAGTTACAATAAATGCCAAAGCACAAGAGATTAATAATCGAAGGCTTAAAGTACTCGTGGGAAAAATGTACTCATATGAAGGAGTAATAGAAGGTGATTTTGATGAAAGATCTTACCCAGCTCCTCACGTTTTAGATTTAAGAGTAGGAGCACAGATAATGTTAACAAATAATGATAAATTGGGACGGTGGTTTAATGGAACAGTTGGTATAGTTAATAAAATACAAGAGACTAAAATTGGAAATAATATTTTTGTAAAGTTAGAAAATGGGGAAGTAGTTGAAGTAGAATCTAACAAGTGGGAGATGTATAAGTTCTCATTTGATAGGCTAAGCCAAAAGATAACAACTGAAATTGCAGGATCATTTACCCAGTATCCTTTAATACTCTCGTGGGCAGTAACAATTCATAAGTCACAGGGAAAGACATTCAATAAAGTAATTGTAGATATGGGAGCTGGGGCTTTTGCACATGGTCAAACTTATGTAGCACTCTCACGATGCACTACACTTTCTGGACTTGTTCTTCGTGTACCAATAGAGAAGAGGCATATTTTGCTAGATTACCGAGTAGTAACTTTTTTGAATAATTTTGAAATAAAAAGTGATATACTTTAGATATGACAGCCATCGACGAAGCTAAATTGATAACATCAAAGATTGTATCCTACTGTAATCCAACAAAAGTAATCCTTTTTGGTTCAACTGCAAACGGAACAGAAAATATCGATTCAGACATTGATTTACTTGTAATTAAAGAAACTGATAAAAAAAGGCCATTCAGAGTTAAAGAGATTTTTGAATCGATTAGGGGAATGAATCGAAATTACCCACTCGATGCAATTGTTTATACACCTAGTGAAATCGAAAATAGATTAAAAATAGGTGATTATTTTATAACTGAAGCGATGTCGCAGGGGAGGGTAATGTATGCAAGTTGATAATAAAAAATTAGCTAACGAGTGGTTTGAATCTGCTTTAAGTGATTATAATTATGCCAAAGTAGGATTAAAAGAAGATCAAGTTTATCCTCAGGTGGCATTTTTATCACAACAAATTGCAGAAAAATATTTAAAAGGATTTTTAATTTTAAATGGTGTTAATATACAAAAAATTCATGAGTTACCAAAGTTATTAGGTGAATGTATTAAATTTAATTCTGATTTAGAAAAATTAAGAGACGCTTGTGAATTATTAACAGGTTTTTACACAGAAGTTCGATATCCACCAGATATTCCAGACTATACAAAGGATGAGATATTTGAGTCATTCAACAACACAAAATTAATTAAGGAAACAATCGAACCGCTAGTAAAATGAATTTAAAAGGCAAAACTGCAGTAGTTGTTGGAGCAGGTGGATCAATGGGAAGTCGTATTGTAAGACTTCTAAAAAATGAAGGAGTTGATTTGATTCTAATTGAAAAGGAAAAAAGTTTACTGGAGTCAATTGTTGATATTTTAGATGGAGATAAAACATCTATTTATGAGTGTGATATGACTAATTTATCTGAAGTAGAAAGAGTGGGAGATGAAATTGCTTCTAAATTTTCAAAAATAGATATCCTTATTAATGCTTCAGGTGTTGGAATATATAAAGATATTAAAGACTTGGAAATAAAAGAATGGAATGATTCGATAAATATTAATTTGAATGCACCCTTTATTTTAATTAAAAAATTAATTACTTCATTACAAAATAGTGAATTAGGGGTGGTGGTTAATTTTGGATCAGGTATGGGAGTAATTGCGAAGAGCGGACGTATTGCATACTGTGCATCGAAATTTGGTTTAAGGGGAATGTCCTTAACTTTAAGTAAAGAATATAAGAATCAAGGGATTGATTTTGTCCATATGGCACTTGGAAGTATCATGACAGATTTCGGAACAGGCGGAATGGAAAAAAGAGAAGAATTAGCTGCAAACGGTAAAAAATATCTTGATCCGGATGAGATCGCACAAAAAGTTATTGACATTATCAAAGATAATGCTAGACAGGAAGAATATGTCATTTATCCAGAAGGATACGAAAATGAATAAAATTGCGCGGAATATTAAAGGTATAATTTATGGAATAACTAAAGAAAAAAGAAAATTTGTAGTTCAAGTAAAACAAATTAAGCGGACTGGTAAATTGTACTTAATGTCGGTTTATCCTATATAAAAAGAAATCCCCCCGCCAGATTGAAGTACGAAAACTTCGGCCGAGGAATTATCTAATATGTATTATAATACATTATGTCAAATAATTCAACCAAAATCGCAATTGTAAATGGGGCTTCGAATAAAGCAGATTCTGTTCGTGGAATTGGGGCCCATAATTCTAGTTTGTTTAATGCTTTTCATAAACTTAAAAACAAAGAAATTGAGATCTCAGAAGTTAATAAAAATGATGATTTATCTAAGTATGATGTTGTTCATTTTACTGTTTTCAGACCATTTTTCATTTCACTTCCATTTTTTAAACCTAAAAACGCTAAGTTTGTTTTGACAATTCATGATTTAATACCGCTTATATATTCAAAATATTACCCCTCTGGAGCTAGAGGAAGAATTTCATTTTTAGTTAACAAATTTTTAGTTAAAAGATATGTAGACAGAATTATTACAATTTCAGAAACATCTAAAAAAGATATCTGTAGGTTTTTAGAAGTTGACCCTGAAATTATTGATGTAGTTTATATTGCACCAAAGAAAACTATAGAAAAACTAAAAACGGGGAAATGGATTGAAGATATAAAATTAAAATATAATTTGCCGGAAAAATTTATCCTTTTTGATCATGGGGTAAATTACAATAAAAATTTACCAACCTTAATTAAAGCTTGTAGGATTGTAAAATTAAAATTGGTAATCATTGGAAAGCATGCAGTGGAACTTGAAGATCAGATAAAAAGTTATGGAAAAATAAGTGGTCCTCAAGATATGATTAGATCAATTTTGAAAATACCACATCCTCAAAATGCTCATTTTAAAAATCTTTTAGATGAAATAAATAAAGGCGAAGTCGTGCGTACTGGATTTGTGAGTGATAGAGATTTAAATAGGATTTTTAATATTGCAGATATTTATGTTCAACCTTCTTTTTATGAGGGTTTTGGTATGCCACCACTTGAGGCGATGACAGTTGGATGCCCAGTAATTTCATCTAGAACACAGGCATTGGTGGAAGTTTGTGGCGATGCTTGTTTATACTTTGATCCATACAACGTTGATGATTTGGTTGAAAAAATAAAAATATTTGAAAATAATTCTAAAACCAAAAGTCAATATATTAAAAAGGGTTATGAACAGGTTAAAAAATATTCTTGGGAAAAGGCTGCAAGAGAAACATTAGAAGTGTATGCAAAAGCGTGATTTTTTGTTTGTGTTTAAAAGTTTTGTTATCTGGAGGGTTGCAATAACTATTGTTGCAATTTTAGCAATCAAATACATACCACTGTCTGGCATAAATTTTTTTGGTGGTAAATATATAAACTATATTACTAACCCTTTGTTTTATGGTTGGGCAAATTTTGATGGAGAACATTATCTATCGATTGCAATGTTTGGATATAAGGACTTACAGCAAGCATTTTTCCCCGCTTACCCAATATTAATGAGCAGTTTGTCACATCTATTTGGTACGAGTTTAGAATCGTATCTTTGGTCTGGGTTAATTATTTCAAATATATTATTTTTGTTTTCTTTGTTTTTGTTTTGGAAAATTATCAAATTAGATTATTCTGAAAAAATAGCTAAGATTTCGATAATATTACTTTTGTTATTTCCAACATCATTTTATTTTGCCTCGGTTTATACAGAATCACTTTTTTTATTTAGTTCTTTATTAACTTATTATTTATATCGAAAAGAAAAATATCTTTTTGCAGGAATTATTGGGATACTTATGACTTTGACCAGAATTTATGGGTTGTTTATACTGCTGATGATTGTTACAGATATTATTAAAAATAAAAATAACCTGCTAGACGCAGTAAAAGAAAAAATATATTTTGTTGGGCTATCTGTTTCAGGACTATTTATATACATGTGGTACCTGTTGAAGAATTATAATGATCCATTTGCTTTTTATAATTTACAAACACTAGTAGGAGAACAACGGTCTCTAAATTTAATTTTATTACCTCAAGTCTTTTTTAGATATTTCGTAAAAATAATACCAAACTTAGAGTGGAGCTACTTTCCAGTCGTATTTATTACTTTATTAGAGACAATAGTTGCCTTATTGTTTTTATATTTAATTGTTGTTGGGTTTAAGAAGATCAGATGGGATTATTGGGTATATATAATGCTTGGATATGTAACACCTACATTAACTGGTAGTTTTTCATCTCTACCTAGGTATGTTGTTGTTTTATTCCCCGCCTTTATTTTTATGGCATTAAAATTAGAAAAAGTAAATATGTATTTGAGACTTGGAATATACATACTCTTAAGTATAATTACTATAATTGCACAAATGCTATTTTTTAGGGGATATTTTGTTTCTTAATATAAATATAAAAAAGTTTCCTTGACAGAAGGAAACTTTTGATATATAATTTCCTTGTAAAAAGTAAAAACTTATATGGTTAATAAAGAACTGATTAAAAATATAATATTGGATAGTCAATCTAGACAATATCCTGAAATTTGGAATAGAGATTTAAAAATACCTTTAAATAGTAACAAAATTGTTACTTTGTCAGGTGTTCGTAGAAGTGGAAAAACTTATCATTTGTTTGGTATTATTGACGAACTTAGAAAAAAAGGTGTTAATTCGTCTAGAATATTGTATTTGAATTTCGAAGATGAACGCATTACTCTAACTTCAGAGGATTTCGATTTAATATTACAGTCATATATGGAACTTTTTCCAGACTTGAATTTGTCTGATTGTTATTTTTTGTTTGATGAAGTTCAGGAAGTTGACGGTTGGGAAAAATTTGTGTCGCGACTATATTCATCTGTTTCCCAAAATATTTTCATAACTGGTTCAAATTCTAAACTACTTTCGAAAGAAATTGCCACAACTCTTAGAGGCAGAACTTTAACATATGAAGTATATCCGTTATCTTTTGCAGAATATTTAGAAGTTATGTTCCCTAAATTTAATTTAGATAAAAGTAAGGACCGTGCTAAGGTGATTAGTTATTTTGCAAAATTTATGAGACAAGGAGGTTTTCCAGAAACTATTAAAATGAATAAACATTTGAGAAATAAGGTACATCAGGAGTATTTTAATACCATGTTATTTAGAGACCTTGTTGATAGATTTAAAATCTCTCAGATCTCAATTTTAAAATACTTTTGCAAAAGATTAATAGCAAACAGTGCTGATGAATTTAGTGTTAATAAAATTTTTAATGATTTAAAATCACAAGGTTATCAAGTAGGTAAGGATAGCTTGTATCTTTATCAAGATCACGTCGAGGCGATTTATATGTGTAAATTGATATCAAAATATTCTCATTCGATTGTAAAGACTGAGAGTTCTAGAAAAAAAAGTTATGTTGTGGACCATGGAATGGGCATTTCCCTCGATTATAAATTCGGGCATGATAAAGGTCGTGTTTTGGAGACGCTGATTGGACTCGAATTTATAAAATCAGGTAAGAGTATTAATTATTCTCAAAATGGTAGTGAATGTGATTTTTTAATATTAGATAAAGAGAAGATACAAAGAGCTGTGCAAGTTTGTTATAACTTGGATGATGAATCAACTTTTAATAGAGAAATAAAAGGTTTAGTTAAAACATGTCAAAAATTTGATCTTAAAAAAGGATATATTATAAATTTAGAACAAGATAATACTATTTTAGTAGATGGTATAAATATTTCAATCGTTCCTGCTTGGAGATATTTAATTGAAAATAACAGATGAATTATATAACGATACAAGACAACACTTAAATATATATGAAAAAAAGAATTAAAGCCTTAGTTACTCATCCACTTTTTTCTGGCAGTGCTGTTATGTTTGTCGGGAATATGGGATCTAATGTAGTTAATTATGTTTATCATTTAATTATGGGAAGACTTCTCGGACCTGTTAGCTATGGAGTTTTGGCTAGCTTGTATTCAATTTTATACATGGTTAGTATAATTCCCTCGTCAGCCAGTGTTTCAATAGTCAAATTTGTTTCTTCAGCAAAAGATAACGAACTCTACTCTGTATATGAAACAATAAGAAAATTAATATTTAAACTTGCAATAGTATTGTCGTTATTGATGCTAATAGTCTCCCCAGTGGTTTCTAAATTTTTACATATTGAAAATGTTTTTTTAGTCATCACCATAGTTCCAATTTTGTTTATTTCTTTGATTACACTTGTCAACCAATCAGCCTCACAAGGATTACTTAAATTTCAAGGCTCTGTTATACCAACATTGATATCGTCATTACTTAAACTTCTAATTGGAATAGGATTAGTTTTAATTGGGTTGTCTGTTTTTGGTGCAATGGTTGCTATCATAATAAGTATCTTTTTTGCATATTTATATAGCAGTAAATTTATTAAAAAATACATAAAACAAACAAAATTAGAAGCTGTCGACCTGTTACCATTTTTAAAATATTCTGGACCAGTGCTTCTTCAATCTTTAGCGTTTACATCTATTTTTACAATAGATGTTTTGTTTGCTAAACATTTTCTAGATCCTTTTTCTGCTGGAATTTATGCTGCTCTTTCAACTCTGGGTAAAATCATTTTCTTTGCTGCCTCTCCTATTGCTGCAACGATGTTCCCTGTAATTTCAAAAAGAAAATCTTTAAATCAAAGTTATATGAAGGTCTTTTTAACTTCCCTTGTAATTACTGCATCTATTGCCACCTTAATAACTGTCCTTTTTTGGTTATTCCCAAACATAGCAATTGGTGTGTTGTATGGAAAAGATTATTTATCAGCAAAGTCAGACTTGGTTTTAATGGGCATTTTCATGCTATTCTATACACTCTCTCATTTGCTTGTAAATTTTTTTCTTTCAATCGGAAAAGTCGGAATTGTTTCCATCCCCCTTTTGGCGGCATTTGTACAAGCTGGAATTATTTGGTTTTATCACAATAATATTACACAAATTATCCATGCATCTTTATTTGCAACTTTTGCAATGTTTATTTGCTTACTGGTTTATACTGGATATAATTTATACAATGAACAAAAAAGTAAAAAGCAGTCCTAAGCTTCTCTCTGTTATTGTTCCTGCCTATAAGCAAGAGAAATCTATTAAAAAAGATTTAGAAAGTATTATAAAAACGCTTTCTGAAGGACTTATTAATATAGATTTTGAGGTAATTTGTGTTGTAGATGGGAAAATGGATAATACATATGAGGAAGCAAAGAAAACAAAATCAGATCGTTTAAAAGTTTTTGAGTATCGAGAAAATCAAGGTAAAGGTCATGCAGTTAGATTTGGCATGAGTAAAGCAAAAGGTGATCTAATATCTTTTTTAGATGCAGGTATGGATATTTCACCAAAAGGAATAATGATGCTCATGGCACATATGGATTGGTATAATGCAGATATTATTGTAGGAAGTAAAAGACACCCTGCTTCCAGAGTAAATTACCCGTTTTTACGAAAAATATTAAGTTTAGGTTATCACATGGGGGTAAAAATTCTTTTTGGGCTTGATTTAAGAGACACACAAAGTGGTATAAAAATATTTAGAAGGGAAGTGATAGAAAAGATATTACCAAGACTTCTTGTCAAAACCTATGCAATGGACATTGAAATGCTTGCAGTCGCAAACTATTTAGGTTTTGGAAGAATATATGAAGGTCCGATAGAGGTAACTTTTAGTAAAGCAACAAGTGCTATCAGGTGGAATACCAGTTTTTGGATGGCCTGGGATACTTTGGCAGTTTTTTATAGACTAAAAATTCTCCATTATTACGACGACACAAATAAGAAAAATTGGATAAGCTAATCATGAAAAAGATAGCTTTATTTCTACTAATTTCTTACCTATTTTTTATTTCTGCTACAGATATTTTAGCCCAGGAAACTGAAAAATATATTACGATAGTTAATCCTGTAAGAATATCAAGATACACAAAAACCCCAGCTCTGAGTTTGAGAAATGAATATTCAATTATAAATAAATACAGTTTACCTGCAACATGGTTACTTACATATGATGCTTTAAATAATAAGGAAGTTGTAGACGAAGTAAGAAGAATGGATAAGTATCAAGAAATTGGTATTTTTTTGGAAATTACAGAAAACTTTGCTATAGATTCTGGGATTGAATATCATAACAGTGGTTCTTGGCATCATGCAAATTCAGTGTTTCTTTCAGGGTATACACAGGAGGAACGAAAAATTTTAATAGATAAAGTTTTTGAAAAATATAAAGAAATTTTTGGAAATTATCCAAAGTCTATTGGTTCGTGGTGGACAGATGGTTATTCATTATCTTATATTAAAGAAAAATATGGAATTGTAGCTAATCTTGTTTGTTCTGATCAATTTTCAACAGACAATTATAAATTATGGGGACAGCCTTGGCAAGTATCTTACTATCCTAGTAAAACTCACCCAGCAGCTCCTGCTTCTGATATTGAAAATAAATTAGATTTAATAAATATTCAATGGGCTTCTAGAGACCCTTTAAATGGATATAACAGCAGTCTATACAGTACACAGGATTATTTAGTTGCAAAAGATATCCAAAATATTAATTTTTTTAAAAGATTATTGGATTTATATTTAAATACAAATAATTTAAGCCAAATAACTGTAGGTCTTGAAGCGGATCTTGACCCAAGTGGTTACGCTGGTGAATTTACAAAACAAATAGAAGTGGTTAAAGAATATTCTGATAAAGGTGTAAATATAGTAACGATGTCTAAATTTTATGACAAATATAAAGAAAATTATCCTGAAATTTCACCTACTAGTCAATTAAAATCAAAGGATTTATTAGGATCAGAAACAGAATCAGGTTGGTACAATAGTTCTTTTTATAGATTACATTACACATTAGATTTGATAAAAAATATTATTCAAATAAAAGATATTAGGATCTACAATGAAAAGTTAATTGATCCTTATTTTGTATCACCAAATAATGAATTTAATCTATCAATAAATATTCCTTCTGTAATTGATTCTGTACAAAATCCAGAAGACGCTTGGATATTGCCTATGAGTTCAGAAATAATAACAAACAATAACAGCTTTGTAATTAAAGGAGATAATATAAAAATTCCAAACAAAATTAAAAACAATCCACTTGTTGAATTGATAATTTCAAAAAATGAAGTAGAAATTAAATTTAAACCAATAATTTTTAACAGTAACGAAGGTGAAATTGTAAAGGGATTTACTTCTGAAGCCCTGCATTTTTTTAAGACTAAGACTTCAATTCTAAAACTTGTTACAGGTAATGGATGGAATTATTTTAATAAAATAGATTATTTAATTCCACAAGGCGAAATATATGCACTTTCATATCTAAAATCTTTACCACAGGGTAAGGTAATGGTTTTTGATAACGAATGTTTGCAATGTTCATGGCACACTGAAAATAAACCAATTGTTTTTGCAAATTTAAAAAATTATGTCAAAAAATATTCTGGACATCCAATTGTATACAACTCATCAGTTTTTGAAACAAAGACAATCAAAGAAGCTCAAAAGGAATTTAAAAAAGTAAACGCAAAATATTTTTATCTGGTAAAATTTGAGGAGTATAAAGAAAAACTTCCATTTTCACCAGGAGACTTGGGAATTAAAAAGGTATATTCCAATGCTAATGCAGAGATTTGGGAGGTAGAATAAGCAAAACTTGCCACTTTGTGGTAAAAAAAAAATATGAACATACTAGTATTTTCATGGAGAGATCCTAAACATCCACTTGCTGGTGGAGCTGAGCAATCGATGCATGAACACATGAAGGGGTGGGTCAAGGCAGGACATAACGTTACATTTTTTTCTTCGAAGATAAATGGACTTTCTCAAACAGAAAATATTGATGGCATTAAAATAATTAGACAGGGTTATCAATATTTAGGAGTTCAAATAAGTGCATTTTTTTTCTACTTTCGACATCGAAAGGAGTTTAATTTTGTTGTTGATCAATTCCATGGAATTCCTTTTTTTACACCATTATATGTGTTTAAGCCAAAACTTGCTGTACTACAAGAAGTTGCAAAAGAAGTCTGGTTCAAAAATCCATTAACTTTTCCAATCAATTTAATTGTTGGATTAATAGGTTATATTTTTGAACCATTTATTTTTTTGTTTTACAGAAATTGTAAATTTATGGTTGGGTCAAATTCTGCAAAAGAAGACTTGATTAAATTTGGTATACCAAGTATTAATATTACTATTGTTCCACATGGTGTAATGCTTCCTAAATTAATTCCAAAACATCAAATTACAAATCCTAAAATGATTACCTATTTTGGCCCTTTAACACCAGATAAAGGAATAATGAATGCAATTAGTGTTTTTAATATATTAAATAAAAAAGGAAATTATAAGTTTTGTATAATAGGTAGACCAGAAACAGATGAATATTACAAAAAAGTAATGGATTCCATAGAACGGTTTGGACTTTTAGATAAGATTGAGTTTTGGAAGCGGCCGAGTGACGAAGAAAAATTTGAAATTTTATCAAAATCATATGTATTAATTAATCCTTCAATAAGAGAGGGGTGGGGTTTGGTGAATATTGAAGCTAATCTCGTTGGAACTCCCGTAATTGCGTATCCATCACAAGGATTAGTTGACTCTGTAAAGCACGGAGTAAGTGGAATATTAACAAAAAGTAGTACACCTGAGAATTTGGCTAGTGAAATAGAGAGATTAACAAGCAATAGGGACGAATATGCTAAATTAGTAGAAGGATCTAAAAAATGGGCCAGCAATTTTAATTGGGAAAAATCAAGAAAAGTGAGTTTGGATTTGATTCATGTTTAATATTTTTAATTCTCCTTGCCCTCTTTTTTTAGTGGCATACTTTAATACTCTTTCAAAATCACTAAATAATTTTCTACTATCATCCACAAAGTCCATTGGGTGAAACCAAACATGAAATACTTTACATTGTTTTATGGCATTATTTATTCCCATTTTTGATTTTAGATATCTTACACCAAGTGGAATATATTTTTTTAAACCTCTTCCTGAGACGAAATACATAGACCCATTTATATTTAAAATTCCACTTTTCATTACTGGTTTGTATACAGGTGGAAATCTAGGGATTAGTAGTTCATACTCATTTTTATCAGCTCCTCTGTAGGATTTAAAACCTGCATCCTTAAGTTCTTGTAAGTATTTAACTTTGTTTCGAGGAAATACAAATGAACTTTTTTTAAAACTATTAAATTCAGATTGTGCTTCTTGTTTTGTAATTTCTGTAAAAACAGGATGAGTATAAGAATGACTACCAATTTCTTGATTTTTAATCATCATAATTTTATTAATTACATCTGATCCGCAATAGTTTGAATCATTTTTTTCATTTAATTTACCGACTGTTGCCCAAGTAGTTGGAATGTTATATTTCTTGAATAGATTTAACAAATTGTCAATCACTTTTCTTTCTTGAGATATTCTTTTTTCAAAGTATTCTAAATTTGGCATGTCACGTCTACCCCACAAAAGTTCAAAATCAATTGATATGCAAAATATTCCTGAGCTCATTTTTTTAATATCCAGAAAAAGGTTGGTGTAAAATATTTAAGTAAATTTGCAATATATGGATTTATCTTTTTATGACTGAACTCAAATTTTTTAGGATTTGACAATATCTTTGGAGTGTAGTCGTTAATTTTGAAATTAAGTTTAGTGACCATAGACATTAACCCCCAATACGTAAATAGTGTTTCGTAATAATATTTTTTATTTGTGAATAGCCCTATATAAATATTTGCAATTGGTTTTGGTAAATATGATAAAAAAGGTAAATAATAATGTGGTTCAATTGGCCAAAGTGCATTTACAGCTGCCAAATAACAAATTCCATCTGGCTTTAATACCCTATATATTTCTTTAAATAATCTGTCAGGATCTTCTACATGTTCATATACATGAGTGCATATAATGATATCAAATGAGTTACTCTTAAATTTTAAGTTTAATGCATCACCTTTTCGAAATATTAAATTTTTGGCATTAAAGTTTTTGTTGGCGTGTTTAATAGCTAATATATCGATATCAATACCTACTAATTCTTTTACAAAAGGTGCTATATTTGAATCAATAATTCCACTTGATGCACCAACGTCAAGAACATTTAAAGATTTTAATTTCTTTAAGCCAACAAAGTCAGTTAATATCTTAACAATATTTAAAGCCTTCAGTTTTCTAGACGTTTCATCATACATTTGTGGTCTGCCCGTAGCGTAATCAAGCTGATAATTCTTCATTTTTACTAGTATAATACAAAATAGTTGATATGAATATATTAGTAACAGGCTCGTCTGGGTTTTTGGGATCTAGTTTGATTAAAAAGCTAAAAGATAATGTTGTTCAGTATGATCAAAATCATAACTCACTAGAAACGCTAGACAATATTGAGTTACTTAAATTAAAACTTAGAGACATAGATGTCGTATATCACTTAGCCGGTATAAGTAATCCAAATTCTCCTGATTTGTACAATGTTAATGTCACGGGAACAAAAAATTTAACCGAGGTAATAAAAGATTTAAAACAAAATACTAGAATCGTCTTTTCTTCAACGTTTGGAGTTTATAAAACACCTGAAAAAGGAGATATGATTAATGAGGATTTTCCCATTAATCCAAGAAATGAATATGGAAGATCAAAATTAGAAGCTGAAAAATTACTTCTTAAAAATGACAAGAATATAATAATTAGGCTCTCAAATATTTATGGCACGAATATGTTACATGGCAAACATTCAGTCGTTGCAAATTTTATTGATTCGATTTTAAATAAGAAACCAGTGAAAGTTTTTGAGAAAGATGCAACTCGAGATTTTATATATATAGATGATGTTGTTGATTCACTGTATTTAGCCTTGAAGTGCCAAGACCCTGGTATATACAACATATGTACAGGTGAAGAAACTTCAATAATCAAATTAATAGAAATGATCGAAGATAAAATGAACAAAAAAGCAATTTTAGATTTTTCAGTAAGTTCAAGTGGTAGTGGGTACTGGAAAGGTGATTTTACTAAAGCAAGAAAAAGACTTGGATGGAAACCAAAATTTAGTTTAGATAAGGGATTAGATAAAGTAATTCTTAACAAAACAATATGAATATTGCAATATTTACCCATAATTATCCAAAAAATAAGAACGACAGAAAAGATGCTGGGATTTTCGTTTATGATTTTGTTAATGAGTTAAAGAAGTATCATGGAGCGAAAAAACATAACGTATATATATTTTGTCCAGATTATGGAAATAATCAGAAATTTGGCAATTGGTCTATTTATAACCCATTGAACATAATTAATTTTTTTAAAAATATATCTTTTGGAATTAGAGAATCGTTAAAATTTGTAAAAGAAAATAAAATCGATTATATTTTAAGCGCTTGGGCAATACCCTCTGGAATATATGCATTTGCTTCAAAACTTAAATACGGGACTAAATATGGAATATGGTACCTTGGTTCGGATTTAAATATATATTCTAAAGTTCCTGTGCTTAGTAACATAATGTGTCTTGTTTCAAAAAAGGCAAATAATTTATTTGCTAATAGTTACGCTTTAGTTAAAATTGCTAAGTCAAAATATGGAAAGTGTGAGATGATTCCAGCATCAACAAAGATTAGTGGTATAAAGTCTAAAATAATTAAGCTAGATAAAGACAAAGTTAATTTGTTATATGTTGGTAGGTTAGAAAAAGTTAAAGGCCCTGATTTATTAGTTGAAGTAGCAAAGAAACTTGATAAAAAATTTATGTTGAGGATAATCGGAGATGGAACAATGAAAAGACAATTAGATATGTCTCAGAATAATATCCAGTTTTTAGGACAAAGAGATATGATTGATATATCAGGTTATATGCGATCTTCAGACTTTCTAATAATTCCATCAAGAAATGAAAGCTTGCCTTTAGTTATTCTGGAAGGTGCTAACTATAGACTTCCAATATTAGCTAGTAACGTTGGAGATTGCAAATATATTATAGATAAATACCAAATTGGTGAAGTGTTTACAGCTGGAAATATGACCCAATTAACCCGTAAAATTTCAAAATTTGACTTTAAAACTTTTAGGAAGAATGGTAGATTTAATGATCTTGTTGTAGACTATAGTCTTGAAGTTTCTATCAAAAGATTTTTAGAAAATATATAACCAACTAATGAAAAACATTTTAATAATAGGAGCAGGTGTGGCCGGTACTGATGTTGCTAGGGAGATAAAATTATTTTCCAAATTAAATATGAAAGTCGTCGGATATATAGACGATGATAAAAGTAAATTAAATAAATTATTTGAAGGTTCAAAAGTATTAGGTAATTCAAACGATATACAGTCAATTGCTAAGAAATTAGCTGTAGATGAAATAATTATTGCGATCCCTTCAGCTCAAGGAGATTACATAAACAAGTTCGTAAATATAGCAATTGATCTAGGGGTTTCATATAAAATTGTCCCAAGAGTTAGGGAGATTATTGAAGGTAGAGCAACGTTATCTTCGATTCGAAAAGTTGATGTAACTGATTTAGTTGGTAGACCAGTAGTAAAAAGTGATGTTGATGATCTTAAAAAATTTTTTAAGGGTAAATCAGTTTTGGTAACTGGTGCTGCAGGGTCGATCGGGTTCGAGCTCAGTTCACAGATCGCTGCGTATAAACCAAAAAAATTAATACTTTTTGACATCTGGGAAAACGGAATATTCGAACTTAAACAAAAATTTAATGAGATGGGTTTTCTAAGAAACATATTTTATGTTGTTGGAAACATACAAGATTTAAATAGATTAGAAGAAACGTTTAAATTATATAAACCTAATTATGTTTTTCATGCGGCGGCATATAAACATGTTCCTTTAATGGAAGAAAATCCAATTGAGGCACTTAAGAATAATATTATTGGAACATACAATGTCGCTACTCTTTCAGATAAATATAAAGCAGAAAGATTTGTAATGGTTTCAACTGATAAAGCAGCATACCCGAAAAATATAATGGGAATGACAAAATTATTTGCAGAAAAGATTGTTAGATCAATTAATAACCAAACAAAGTTTACGCCTAACGGCGGAACTAAGTTCATGACTGTTCGTTTTGGTAATGTACTGGATAGTAATGGAAGTGTGGTTCCGCTTTTTAGAAAGCAAATTGCAAATGGTGGACCTGTGACAGTTACTGATAAAAAGATGACAAGATATTTTATGACAATACCTGAGGCTTCAGGTTTAATACTAAAATCTGCATTATTGGGTAATGGGGGCGAACTTTTTGTTCTTGATATGGGTAAACCAATGCTGATATTAGATTTAGCAAAAAAAATGATTCGTTTATCGGGTTTAATTCCTGATCGTGATATAAAAATTATTTATACTGGCGTGCGAAAGGGTGAAAAGTTATCAGAAAAACTATTTACAACAACTGAGAAATTGGATGTTACTAAAGATAGTAAGATATTTATGTCTACAAAAGGTAGTTCTTTTGAAAACCTAGATGATATTTTATCTAAAGTTAATATGTTAATCGACAAAATATTAGATAAGGATGTTAAGATTAAATTGAAAAAGTTACTCTATGAAAAATAATAATAATTTAATATTATCAATATTTGTTGGGATTATTTTTTTTATCGCATCACTTTTAACTTTAACTGGATATGGAATTAATTGGGACACAATAAATCATTTGCCTCGCGGACAAGCATATTTACATTACTTTTTAACTGGTAACAGAAATTATTCTGACATACCATTACATTTCAACGGGTGGCAAAAGCCTGGTCAGTGGTATTTTCAAGACCCTGATTTTTTAGGAATTAAAACTGACTTGCCAGGCAATAAAGCACTTCCTAGAAGTATGTACCAAGTTGAAGATATGAATTATGATTATTTTCTAAAAACAGACGGTGACGGTCATCCTCCATTAAGCGATATAATGTCTGCGTTATTTAACGAAGTGCTGTTTCGAAGGCTTGGAATTATTAATGATGTTGATTCTTATAGAGTTTATGGAATTTTATTAGCTTCAATAACAGTTGGATTGGTTTTTTACTGGGCTAGTGTTTTATATGGTAAGACTTCAGGAATAGTGGCAGCTCTTGCCATTTCACTTTATCCACTTTATTGGGCAGAAAGTCATTTTAATACTGAAAAAGATGTCCCCCAAACCGCTTTTTGGACAATGTTTATGTTTTCATTTTGGAAGGGAATTACTACCAAAAGTTGGAAATGGATAATTGCAACGGGTGTCTTTTTTGGATTTGCACTTGGGACGAAATTTAATATTATATTTGCAAGCTTGGTAATTATTCCCTGGTTTTTATTTTATTTATCTGGTGGTAAAGGATTTGTTAAGAACTTCTTATCATTTTTAAAAGGAAAGAGGTTAATTATTAGTTTAATGTTAATTCCAATAATCGGACTAGCTATAATATTTGCATTTTGGCCATATCTCTGGCAAGACCCAATAAGAGGATTTTTTAAGATGATAGGGTTTTATCAAACAATTGGAACAACAACTGTAGTTAGTCAATCAATTCTTGGTTTAAATATGTTTCCTGTAAAGTGGATTTTATTTACAACTCCAATAATTACATTAGTGCTAACACTCATAGGTTGTGTCATGTATCTATTTAACTTTAGGAAAGATAAAGATTGGACCACGGCCCTATTTATGTTATGGCTTGCTGTTCCTGTATTAAGAGTTGTAATGCCAGGGGCTAGTATTTATGGTGGAGTTAGACAAATCATGGAGTTTATTCCTGCTATGGCTTTAGTCAGTGGATATGGATTTTATAGTTTAACTAAAAAAATAAATAGGAAACTGGCATTTGTGTTTGCTGTAGCTATCTTCATTCCAATTTCATTAAAGTTAATTTCAATTCATCCAAATGAGAATGTGTATTTTAATCAATTAGCAGGAGGACTGAAGGGTGCTAAAGAAATGGACGTCAAATATTGGGGATTTAGTTTTGGTTCGCCTTATAGACAAGCTGCCTCTTGGCTTAATAAAAATGCTCCAGCAAATTCTACGCTTGTTTATACCTACGATTTGATTCCAAACTTACCTCGTATATGGCTGCGTCAAGATATAAATTTGTATAATGCACTTCGTAGCGGATATCTAAGAGAAGGTGAATACGCAATGGGGTTAATATATGATGGTACTGAGAAAAGGTCTTATTATGATATGTATCTTGAAAAATTTATTGAACCTGTTTTTGAAGCAAGAGTAGACGACACGGCCATACTTAAAGTTTGGAAAAATGACGACAAACATTTAATATCAAGTGTTGATGAAGAATTGCTTTCAGGAATTACTTTTAAAAGAGATAAAACCAATTTAATTTTTGATTTGAAGACTATAAATAAATTATCCCGATTAGAGTTAAATTATTATGATAATAAATGTAAAAAATTATCAAGTGGACTAGTTTACATATCTAGGGATTTTAAGGATTGGGAACTGGTTGGTGGATATTTACCAGATGATTGGAGAATTGGGTCGGCTGGGGAACAACCTAAAAATGGAAGTTTTATTGAACCATTTGTAGGTCAAGAAGCAAGATATATCAAATTAATATTGGAACCACTGGACACCTGTTTGTTTAATATCAAAGGCTATAAAATGTTTGTTTTCAAATAACTAATACTTCTTCAATTTTGTCATCGTTACTTTCTTTTGGAGACATATAATATACAAATAATTCAGCTAAAAGCCCCGTAGTGATAAGTTGAATGCCAACAATCATGGCTAAAACTCCCAAGAAAAGTAAAGGAAGGTGAAAATTAATACCCCCAGTTGTAATTCTAAGATATGTTATGTAAATGCCGATTAATAAACCAGAGAAAAATGAGATTAAGCCAAGTGTGCCGAAAAAATGGCCAGGTTTTTTAATATATCCAGTTATAAAAAATATAGTCATTAAATCTAAAAGTCCTTTCGAATTTCTTTCCCATCCAAATTTACTTTTTCCAAATTCTCTTTCTTTATGTTTAATTATAATTTCTGTAATTTTATAATTCTTTTTGCCAGCGATTATTGGAATAAATTTATAAAGTTCACCATATAGGTTTAAGTTCTTAATAACATTTGATCTATATGCTTTAAATCCACAGTTAAAATCGTGTAATTTAACTCCTGTCAAAAATGATGCTAGCCTGTTTCCAAATTTTGAAGGAAGAGTTTTAGAAAGAGGATCATGCCTTATTTTTTTCCAACCAGAAACCAAATCGTACCCTTCCTCAATCTTTCTAATAAAATTTGGTATTTCCTCCGGTATATCTTGGAGATCAGCATCCATTGTTATAATTATTTCTCCTCTAGCAATTCTAAATCCTGATTGAAGAGCAATTGATTTACCCCAATTTCCCCTATGTTTTATAACAGACACAATGGTTGGATGTTTTTCATGAAGCTCTTCCATTTTAATAAAAGTTTCATCTGTTGATCCATCGTCTATGAATACAATCTCATAACGCGTTTTGATTTTCAGCATAGTAACATTAATTCTTTTGAAAAGTGTTCCAATGGTGTCAACCTCATTTCTTGCTGGAATTACGAATGATACTCGAGGGTGTTTATTGGATTTGCTTCTTATCATTTCATTTTGTCAAAAAGAATATTTAATGTATCAATGTTTTGTTGAATAAGAAGCCAATAGGCGCTGTTTGCTGGATAATTATCTCGAAGTTCTGAAAGTACTTTTTTATAATCATCAAATATTATTTTAATGTTATTCTTCTCGCTAGACTTTAGCTTTTCATTTAAATCAGCAAGTATTCCGGCTTGATATGAGAAACGTTGAGAAGCTCCAGTTATAAGGCTTGGCTCTTTTATTTCTACAAGAGAAACTAATTCTGACAATCTTTTTTCAAGTAATAACTTTGAGTATTCAAATTTAGATTTAGATCTGATTTTAATGATCATCAGCCCTTTTTCTTTTACTCGTTTAAACGAGTATGAAGGTGTACTAGGAAGTGTTTTTTGGCCAGTTAAATTATATTCTTCTGGACTCTTTGCAAATATCTGAATTGTACTATAAAACAAAATAATAAAACTCAAAAATAGAGATTTGATAAACATAATTTTCATAATCTAGAGTATACGCTTTTGTGATATCATTTACCATGTAATGACAAAAATATCTATAATTATAACTACTAAAAATGAGGCTCAAGTTATAGAAAACCTGCTAAATAGCATATCTGGCCAGACTTATAAAAATTATGAAGTAATACTGGTTGATAATAATTCTTCTGATGAAACAGTAAATATTGCAAAAAAACATGGATATAAAGTTTATATAAAAGGTCCAGAACGATCTGCACAACGCAATTTCGGTGTTTTAAAAGCAACAGGTGATTATGTATTAATCTTGGACGCAGACATGGTTTTGGCAAAAGATGTACTACTGGAACTTTCCAAGGTCAAAATGCCTATGGCTGTGGTTCCAGAAAAGTCATTTGGAGTTGGAATTTTTGTAAAGTTTAAGATTTTTGAAAGAGAATTTTATGAAGGTGAATCTACTATAGAAGCTGCAAGATATTTTTCAAGAGAAATATTTCTAAAATACAAAGGCTACGATGTGAATATTACCGGCCCGGAGGATTATGATTTACCATTTAGATTAAAAAAAGATGGAGTGAAACTCACAAGAATAAAATCATATATTTTACATAATGAGAAAAAATTTAATCCGTTTGCCTCTGCCAAGAAAAAGTTTTATTACGCATCAAAAGCAGGTGTATATGCTAACAGACATAGAGAACTACTTTTAACCCAAGGCAATTTATTTTTTAGAAGTTCTTATTTCAAAAAATGGAGAAAAATTGTTAAAAATCCATTTTTATCGCTAGGAATGTTTTTAATTAGAATAATTGAAGGTATCGGTGCAATATCAGGATTTATATATGGTAAGTTTAAAAAATAAAATAATATTAGTTACAGGCGGCAACGGCTTTTTGGGTAGTTATGTTGTCTCACTTCTTAAAAAAGAGAAACCTAATAAAATAATAATTCCAGACTTTGAAACATATGACTTGAGGTTGATGAAAAATTGTTTAAGAGTTACAAAAAATGTTGATTATGTAATTCATTTAGCAGCTAAACTTGGAGGAATTGGTTATAATATGAATAATCCTGCTACATTATATTACGATAATATTATAATGAATACCTATATAATGGAGGCTTCAAGATTAAATGGGGTCAAAAAGTTTTTGGGATTAGGTACAGTTTGTGCTTACCCAAAAAACACAAGTGTTCCTTTTAAAGAAATAGATCTGTGGAATGGCTATCCTGAGGAAACAAACGCACCATATGGCTTGGCTAAAAAGATGTTGTTGGTTCAATCACAGTCTTATAGAAAACAATATGATTTTAATTCAATATATTTGTTACTGGTTAATTTGTATGGGCCAAAAGATAATTTTAGAACTGAAAGCTCGCATGTTATACCCTCACTTATCAAGAAGTTTTCAGATGCGATAGCTAATAATGATGAAAGCGTTACAATCTGGGGAACTGGGAAAGCAACACGTGAGTTTTTGTATGTTGAAGATGCTGCTAGAGGAATAATTTTGGCCTTAAAAAAATATGAAAAGTTGGAACCTGTAAATTTAGGATCAAGCTTTGAAATATCCATATCAGATCTAGCTATTAAAATTTCTAAAATTATGAAATATAATGGTAAAATTGAGTTCGATAAAAGTAAACCTGATGGACAGCCACGTAGAAAACTTGACACGTCGTTAGCATTTAAAGAGTTCGGCTTTAAATCTAAAGTAACTTTTTCTGAAGGTCTTAAAAATACAATTGAATGGTACGAAGAAAATAATGCAAAAATATCCTAAAGTTTCAATAATAATTACTAATTACAATGGGGGGCAAATTCTTCTTGATTGTATTGAATCTGTTAAAAAAATTGACTATCCAAATTTTGAGCTTGTTTTAATAGACGATAATTCAACTGATGGTAGTTATGAAAAAGTACTTAAGAATAAGGAAAGCTTACAGCTAGTATATTTTAAAAATAATGTAAATCTAGGCTTTGTAAGGTCGAATAACAAAGGCTTTGAACTTTCAAGTGGGAAATATGTTTTACTTCTAAATAATGACACCACAGTTAACAAGGACCTTCTAACAAAATTGATTTCCAGAATGGAAACAGATCCAAAAATTGGTGCAGCGCAAGCAAAAATAAAAATGATGGACAATCCTAAATATTTGGATAATTCAGGATCCTATCTGACAAAAACTGGCTTTCTAATTCACTGGGGTTTTGGTAAAAAAAATACCGAAGAATTTAGTAGTGAGAAAATAATTTTTTCAGCAAAGGGTGCGTGTTTAATGACAAAAAAAGAAATTATTGAAAAAGTAGGTCTATTTGATAAAGATTTTGTCAGTTATTTTGAGGAATCAGATTTTTGTTGGAGAGTATGGCTTGCTGGATATACTGTATATTTTTTACCTCAAACATATATAAATCATAAACTTGGGTTTAGTTACAGTAAAATAAATCAAGAATTAGTAAATTATAATTCATTTAAAAATAGAATTTTAAGTTTGTATAAAAATCTTGAAACTAAAAATTTATTTCTAATTTTTATACCTCATATACTAATAATATTAGGTTTGTCTTTATATTATTTATTGAAGTTGCAGTTTTCTAAGTCTTCGATGATAATTGGGGCAATTTGGTGGAATATTAAGAATTTTAAAAATTCATATAAAAAAAGAAATCTAATTCAAAAAATGAGAGTAATAAGTGATGATAATCTATTTAAATTTATAATGAAGGAGATTAATCTTAAGGAGATGTTTGATCATTTTGCAAAAGTAGAAGCAAACTTTAGGAAATAAAAACATATGGTCAAAAAATTCACATTAGATATGGCAGTTTCAGGAAGGGTTTTAGCCTGTCTTAATCAAATAAAAAAGCTTAAATTAGAAGGTAAAACAATTGTTGACATAGGTTCATCTTTTGGGTGGTTAGAGAAAGAATTACTTACAATTGAAAAAAGCATAAAAATAATTGGGGTTGAGCCAGATCCAACAGCTGTTGATTTTTCAAACAAAAATATTAAGGATGCTAAATTTTTAGTTGGAGATGCCTTAAATTTACCTGTTAAAGATAAATATGCAGATATAGCCACATTCTTTGATGTAATAGAACACGTTCCAAAAAATACTGAAAGCCGAGCTCTTATGGAAGTTAATAGAATTTTAAAACCAAAAGGTTTACTTTTTCTATCAACTCCAAATTCAAATTTCTTTATGAATTTACTAGATCCAGCATATTATTTTGGTCATAGGCATTATAAATTAGAAAAATTAAAAAGATTTTTAAAAGACAATGGGTTTAAAATTATTAAATCAACAATCAAAGGTGGATTCTGGTTTAGTTTTTATCTAATTTGGCTATATATAACCAAAAGAATTACAGGGAATTTTTTACCAAGAAACCTGTTTTTGGAAAAAAAAGAAGCTGCAGAGTTTACAAACAATGAAATTGGTTTACATACACATTTTATTGTGGCTCAGAAAATTTAGTTATTTTTAGAAATTTATTTTCTCTCCGACTATATATTCTGGTCTGTGCTTTACTTCGTCATAGATTCTTGCAAGATATTCACCAATTATACCAAGTGTTATTAACTGTACACCACCAATTAGTAATATTGTCGTTATGGTTGAAGTCCAGCCTACAATTCCTAAATTCACGAAAAACTTAAGTACAAAAAGAACAATAATCATTAAAAAAGCAACTGCTGAAAATATAAAACCTAAAATACTTGCCAGCTTAAGTGGAACAAAAGAAAATGAAACAATTTGATCCATAGCTAGTTTAAATAACCTTGCATAACTTGCTTCTTTACCTTTATATCTTTTTGCTCTTTCGTAGGTAACTCCAGTTTGATTGTATCCTGCCCATGCACGTAAGCCACTAAAATACTTATTTCTCTCAGGAAGTTTGTTTATATGGTCTACAACCTTTCTACTAATGAGGGAAAATGTTCCTGCATCAAGTGGTATTTTTACGTTTGAAATTTTACCAAGAAGTCTATAGAAAACTTTCATCATGTATACTCTAATGAAACTTTCTTTTCTTTTCTTTTTAATTCCATATACAACATCAAAACCTTCTAACGATTTCTTGTACATTTTTTCAATAACAAATGGGGGATCTTGCATGTCTGCATCCATAACAACAACTCTTTCCCCAGTGCTATTCTCCAAGCCTGCATTTATTGCAGACATATGGCCAAAATTTCTTGAAAATGAGATTAACTTTACTTTTTTGTCACCTCTTGCGATTTTTTTAAGTAATACATAGGAATTATCAATACTCCCATCATTAATAAAAATAATTTCAAAATTATTGTCTATTTTTTGGAGAGTTTGTTTGAGTTTGGAATAAAGAATTTCGATATTTCCCTCTTCATTATAAATTGGAACTACAACTGATATTTTTACTTTCATGATTTTAAATCGGTTCCCATGGCAGTATAATACTAGAATGAAAATCATTAAGCAATTTCTTGTTATCTTAATTGAAATTTTCTTTCGAGTCTACTTCCACATTTTTGGTAAACCTAAGATTTCAAAAAATCTACAAAAAGCTGTTGATCTATATGACGGAGGGGGTTTTTCGTCCCTGTTCAAACTTATACGAGTTTGGGATGCTCCATACCAAGAAATCGAAAAAATGGTTCCAGAGAGCGGGGGAATAATTGACTTAGGAAGTGGTGATGGTTTAATGGCCAACTATTTGGGAATTTCATCTAAAAGAAGAAAAGTTTTTGGTATTGAACTAAATAAATCAAGACTTATTGAAAGTGATAAAGGTGTCAAAAATGTAAAGTTTAAAGTTGGAGATATATTAAAATCTAAAATATACAAAGTTGATGTAATTTTATTAATTCACGTTTTTCATCATCTATCCAGCTTAGATGACCAAGCAAAAATACTTGAAGCTTGCAAGAAAAATTTAAACGAAAATGGAAAACTAATTGTTGCTGAGATTATTCAAAAACCATTTTTAAAATATCTTTTTACTTACGTCGTAGACACGCTTATTTTACCAATAGTATTTAATAACAAATTATTTGATAAAAATATTTATTACAGAAATGACACTGAATGGAAAAAATTATTTAAAAATTATGGTTTTAAAGTAAAGACTACCTATCCCCACAAAGGTCGACCGTTTAGTCATGTGTTGTACGAATGTCAACTTTCTTAATAATTATTGTCGCAAACATGGCGAGATAATTGTTAAGAGGAGATAGCAATTTTTCAACAAAATTTACTACTGGATAACAAAAAAGAGGAAGAAGCTGAGGTTTAGATAAGTTTCCTGACACAAGGTATTTAAATGGTGTGTGTAATACTATCTCTTCAATATTAAAATATGGGAATAGTTTATTGAACTATTTATAATCGCACTAAAATATAATCAAAGCTATTCCACAATT